>Ga0222718_10000290_pt1 | contig 55378 bp, 82 predicted proteins | sample C33_27DmetaG_FD_165045 | JGI IMG/M metagenome (GOLD analysis project Ga0222718, IMG submission 165045) | Estuarine water microbial communities from San Francisco Bay, California, United States - C33_27D | ecosystem: Environmental > Aquatic > Marine > Unclassified | place: USA: California... | reverse complement strand
AATCATAATGGTTTGTGTTTGTTTCTCGCCCATTACGTTTCTCCTTCTAGGTTATGTCTACCACGGTACTCCGCTTGCAGACGTTGGATTAGCTATCGCATCAATCTTAGAAGCAATAGCAGCTTCAGTATCAGCTTGTGATACATGACCCCAGACCCAGCCTTGCGCTTGAGCCTCAGTAATATCGTCATACGGTGTAAAGTCAGACGCAGAAGCATCGTAGGTTAAGCCACAGGTGCCATAGCTAGATGAGCTATTGCCATCGTCATCAACGCCTGTGCAGCGCCAGTGAGCAATGTATACGCCACCGTCAGCGATTTCGTGTTCCAATGTTGGAATAGTCCAAGTGTAAGTAATAGCCATTATGGTGTCTCCTGTGCTGCTAGATGTGCGGCATAAGCATCCTTAACCGCTTGTGTGTGTACTGCGTTACAGATGGCTTGAACCTCTGCGCTTTCGCCTGTGATGTCTGCATCTGGTGCAACTACATGGCGTGAGAAGGATCGGCTGATCTCTACATCGTCACGCTTGATGACCGTGGCTGTTCTGACCTGTATCATTTTGTATTCTGATACGATCTCGATTTTGTCTTGTACTGTTTCTTCCGTTAGTGCCATCGTTTATCTCCTTTGATGGTTGGACTGTCCGACCCAAAGCTATGCAGTGGGTTATGTTACTCTCAGTTGGCCTGAGAATAGAAATACATCCGCACTCGGACTGTTGTTCATGTGGTATAGAGTGATGTAATAATTCTGCTGCCCAGCTCGAACAAATCCCGTAGACTTACCATTTCCTTCACCGGGATTGTCTGCTTGAAAAACACCTACGGCTTGCCGTCCACCAGTGCCAGACCCTCCTTGGTTAGCAAAAGGAAAGTTGCTTATGTAAGTATGTGTCGTTGTTGTACCCGCCGCCGATAACTCAACTTTTCCTTCAAAGTAGACCATTTCACCTATTTTAACGTATCTACCAGCTGTACTTGATACACTCTGGCTGAAGCCGTTTGTTTGCACATTAGGCGTCCAAGTCCCCTCCTCATAGTCATCCAGCAGATTAGCCGCCCCAGTGCCGCCAAGGTACACACCGCCAGAGAGGTAGAGGTCTTTGAAGCGGGCTGTTGATACTCCTAAGTCAATAGCTGCGTCACGGTATGCACCGCCAGATGTAGATGGGGCAATAATACTATCACCAAATCGTATAAAGGCATCTGTACCAGTGGGCGAACCTATATAGAAATAATCAAAGTAACTCCCAATACTCCCCACAGTGGAGCCGTCTTTGTAGAACTCTGCAATGTTGCCATCTGTAGATGTGCGATTGAAAAAGGCCGTAGTTGCTCCAGATGCAGTAATTGAGAAATTGCCATTAGGGCCATCAATCTGCATTCCTGTTGTGTTGAATGTCGTTACTGGTTTCCCCACTAACAGACTACCCGTTGATGAGATGCGCATGCGTTCTGCGCCATCTTTATCTATAATATAGTTTCCAGAACTATCTACTGAGGTGTAATAGGATGCTACACCTGTGTAACGCAAAGAAAGCTGTTTATTAGTTGTGCTTGTAGACGCAAGCCTTGCATTACTATCCGTTTGACCAATAAGCACATTACCGCTGACATCTAGTATCATCTTTGGGCTAGAGTTTATTTCAGCGCCTATATTTGATCCTGCCGCAGCAGAAGCTGCGGTAAACCACTTGTGCGTCCCTTGGTATTGAAAATAACGGGATGCTCCCCTTGTGGATATATTCTTGAATACATCGTTATTATCTACATAGGCATTGTTCCAAAGCTCAGTTGTTACTCCAGCATCTGAGAAAAGAGTAGCCTCAGTACCAAGCATAAGAACTTCTTGATCTGCTGTATCATTACGCCAGTTTGTGTTAGGAACTCCACCAATTCCAACCCGACCGCTGCTGTCGATGCGCATGCGTTCTGTGTTGTTAGTGCCAAAGTGCATATAGCTGTTTGCACGTTGAAAGAGAAACGTTTGACCTGCTGATCCAGAACCTATATCAAAATTTGTTCCTGAACTCGTAGACGAAAGCCTTAAAATTCCCTCTGAACCCGAAACATGCAAATTATACGCTGGCGAAGTCGTCCCAATCCCGACATTACCGCTGCTGTCAATGCGCATTTTCTCAGTCAAGCCAGAAAGCAAAACTAAGTCATCTGAACTTGTGGAACCTATAGCACCACCGTTAGTTGCACCATTACCTTTTACTCGCAAAACAGTGTTGTTATTTGAACTGCTAAACGTACCTACAACACCTGTCCCATCCACAGTCAGCCCATCAGCCGTGACAGTGCCAGTTACGTCAATACCTGTGGAGGTGGTGGCGAGTTTGACATTTCCAGCATAACGTAAATCAATCGCCCCTCCATCTACGCCACGAAGATAGGATGCCGTAGCGGCAGAGTTTTGCAAATAAATGTTATCGCCTTGAATAAGAAGATTACCCGCAACGCTTTCATTTATTACGCCATCTGAGCCGTTAAAATAAATCTGTAGGTCAGACCCAGCGCCGAAGATGGCTTTGTCGTTGGCGCCGAAGGACACATCTGCCGTTACTGTAGCGCCACCATCCTTTAGGGTTACGCCATCAATAACCACGCCATTAGCAGCAGTCGTTTCAGAAATAGTATCTACGGTAATAGACTGACCCGCAGTAACAATAATGTTATTAGCGCCAGTCGTGTTGCCGTTCGCTAGAATTTCAGCAAGCGTGTCAACCGTGCCAACCTGACTATCAACATACGCCTTGATTGACTGCTGTGTTGCCAACGCCGCCGCGTCATCAGACGCCATGTTGTCTTCGTCAAGAATCTTGTCAACCGACACGCTGCCCAACCGCAGACTGTCAAAAAACGCATTATTAAACACGTTCGCCGCTACCGCGCCAGAACCCGCGCCGTTAAAGAACACAACCGCAGTCGTACCCGCAGGAACCTCATAGTCGTTACTTGCATTATATGTGCCTTGGAAAAGCAAAATACTGCGCGAACCAGACAGGTTATTGCGCACATAGATAATCTTTTCCGCATCATTCGGAGTAAGCTGCACAAACGCAGTGCCGCCCAAATCCCCGCCATCGCCAAAAATAACCAAACGATTCCGCCCATTAGAGGACGCGCCATCGCTGATAGGCAGCGTATTAGGAGAACCAGAAGACCCCGTGGCGGCAAGAGTTACAGATACCTGACCGTCAAGCGCGGTATCCAGCAATTCAAAGTTTGTGTTCGTTGTATCGCCCCATGTGCCAGACTGTTCGCCTGTGCCGATGAGTTCGATACCGTTATTCAGTGTATATGTACTAGGCATAATTTTTTCCTATGCTGCTATGTCATCCCAGCCCGGAGTTTGAGACGGTGTTTCGTCACTCCATGCTGGGGTGGAAGATGGTGTTACGGGATTATAGCCCGGATTTTGATTTGGAACAATACGCCCCCAGACGAGAACCTGCCCCACGCTGCCCGTTGCAGCAAGTCCAGATACAGAAACGTCTGCATCGGCGGTGGTTGTAACCGTGCCAACAGCCGCGGTCCCCGCGACGCCCGTGACGCTTACAGTAACAAATATTCCCACATCTACTGTTCCAACAGAACCAGTAGCCGCAATACCAGTCGCTGGAGCATTAGCGTCAGCCGTTGTAGTGACTGCACCAACAAAAGCGGTAGCTCCCAATCCCGTAACGGAAGTTATTGAATCGGCGGTAACGACGACAGACCCTACGGTTCCTGTACCCGCCACTCCAGTAGCTGAGACAACTGCGGTGCCAATTACCGTTACAGAACCTACGCCACCTGTAGCTTCTACGCCAGTTGGGGTTACATTCGCTTCCGCAACAACCGTTACGCCACCCACGGCGCTTGTGGCCTCAAGGCCAGTAACTGGAACATTCGCCTCTGCAACAACCGTTACAGAGCCAATAGCTGTTACTGCTTTTGGAAGGTCGGTTTGACCCCACGGCATATCGCCCCAACCAAAGCGGGACCAACCGCCTATTGGAACGATAATGTCAGTCATTAGGCTATCCGAACAATTGCGTTACTTGCGTCTGCTGTTGGGAATACGATAGTAAAATCACCCGCCGTGGATGTTTTGTCTGACCCAAAATCCAACACACAAACAGTGCGGTTGCCGTTCGTTGAATTATAAATCAACGCGCCACGAGCAGTGATCGTTGCTGTACTAAACGTTAAATCAGCAAAATCAATAAACGCCGTTGTTCCGCTTGTAGTCGGATCAATGTTGGTCAATGTCCCGCCACCAGCAGAATAACCTGTGCCGCTAATTTCATTCGTTGCAGTATATACAGTGGTCGCCGCTGTAAACGAAGCATTGTTATCATACAGCGCAAGTTTGTATGTGTTTGCGCCTACGTTAAAGTCATGCAAACCTTCAAGAAGTTCTTTCTTGAAAGAAGTGCATAAATAGTTTCCTGTAAAAGCCATTGTAGTCTCCTTACGTTTTCTCTCTCAAGATAAGTCCAGTTCGATAAGCATCTGTAACTTCTTGTGACTCACCAAAGTTTTTAACACGGGACATGGCTTCAGTAAATCTTTGAGTATAGTTCTGAACCAAGTCAGCTTCACCTTTCATAAAAGTATAAGCCTCAATTAAAGAGCCGTATAAAAGCGCCACTGAAGCATTGGTGCTTAACCATGTGGTGCCATTATCTCCAGAAGCGGTCAGGCTTAATGGACGATAAAAGTAATGAAGCTCCACGGCATATGCAGCATCAGGTGTTGGACCTAAGATAAAATTATCAATGTCAAACTGCGCATAATAACGAGGAGCACCAGTCGTAGAATTGTTCGGGTTAAAAGACTGAACAAAGTTCACATCTTTAAATAACACAAACTCCTTGTTACTTCCGTTTGTAAACGAAAGGCTGAAAGGTGCTAAATAATCACTAGGCAAAGCAAGATATTGATTGCTTGCAGTAAGATTTCCTGTTTGATTTTTTCGGAAAACCTCAAGTTGCGCTATTTTTAAGATGCGCTCTTCAGCGTTTTTAATAAATATATCCAGACTATTCACAAAGGTTGTCTCTGTGTTTTCAGTATAGTTTTGAATAGCCGTTTTCAATTCTGCGTATGTAAAGCTCATGATGTTGTCACCGTTACGCTGCCAACAGACCCAGTGGCAAGCAAATTATTGGGGGTCAATCCCCCATCATATTTAAAACCTACTGGATTCCAGCCCCATTGTATGTTGTTTTGTTGCGGCACATTTTGTTCAGGACGCGGATTTCTTAACGCTTGTGGATCAGGAGTTGCACGAAGAGGCTCTAGCTGTGGTTGTTTAGCCTCCCACTCATCTTTACCTACAAGAAGACCATTCCACTCTTTACGCATGTCTCTGAGCCGATAGCGGAAGCCAGATCGGTCAGATATCCCATATGCCCACTTTCCTGTGGCATACTTAGACATAGCGGTAGTTCCTCAAGTCTGGGGCAACGCGGAAGGACGCACGATCACGATCCTCATCCATTGCGCGGTTTATTTCCTCTTCATATATAGCTTTTAGCATCTGCATGCGGTCTGGAGCACGCTTAATGCTCATATAATATGCCAAACCAGCCGCTAACGCAGGGTAAAACCGAAACGGAACCTGCAATGTATTGGTGTAGATATCGGCATCATCCATACGAATTAGTGCATCATACAGAACAACATCTGTGCTATTATCAGGCAAAGGCCACATTTTTAAAGCAGGGTTTATTTGTCGATCTACAAAAAACTGTGTGGGTCGCCCAGTTGTAGATTTTGTAGGAATGTTAAGGTATTCGTCTCTGCTAATGCGATCTAACGCATAATCTGTCCCATCACGCCGAACGACTAGCGACAATATGTCGATTACATCAGTACCAAGATCGACATCACCATCGTTTTCTGTAACGGTAAAGTTTCGCTGGGCTATGGTCCACTGGTTCAATCCGCGGTTAGCCCAATCAGCAAACATAAGGTTTAAAGAACGCTTTGCAGTCTTCAGATCATAACCTGTACGAACTTCCAAGCCGCAACGCTCGAAAGCCTCTTCGATGTAATCAGCTACATCTAGTTCAAAATCTTTAGACCCGGATACAGTCATTTCTTCTTCCTTTTAAGGGATTTAACCCTTTTGGGCTTGCCAGCAGGCTGTCCAAGACGTTTCTTTTGAGATATTCTACTACGCTTTTCAGCAGATGTCATCTCTGAAGCTGTCTTTGGTGTTTTTGAGCTTACACGCTTGCTGGGCCGACAATATGGAGTGCCGCGCTTTTCATCCTTTTTTCGACCACAGGCTTTACCTGTACGAACGTCTTTCCAGTCTTCTTTAAACCAGCGTTTGAGTGCAGCACCCTTTTTTGTCTTCCGTACAGCCATTAGCTTTTCTTCGTCACTTTGCGGCGACTAGACATCACCTTTCCGCAACCATTTGCGACCACTTCACCACCTTTTAGCATTCGGCGTACTGGACGCTTACGAAACTCGTTAGAAGGCTCAATAACGCCTCCCATAGCCTTTTTTACGGGCTTTTTCTTGCTGTTTCCCCAGTTTTTAGCACCTACTTTTCGGCATTTAGCTATTGCGCCGCTTGCGTATGCGCTTGGAAAAACCTTGTACCTTGCTTTTACCTTTTTGTAGCATGCGTCCTTTGGCATTTTTCTTCCTCTTCATAGGCGGCTTCGTAACTTGCTGCCTCATCTGTGAGCGGCCTATAGCCATATTAACACTTCCAACGCTTACGCGCCTGCCTCAAGCGACTATTAGGGTCTTTTGCCGCCTTCGGAAACTTTTTCATTTGTCCAGCCGAACGTGCGCAATATGATTTACGCCGTTTGGCATCTTTACTACCCTTTTTGACCTTACCAGTTACAGCAGTTTTTAGATTAGAGCCGGGATTTGCTTTTTTATAAGCGGCAACACCCTTTTTGGTCATGCCCGCCCCTGATTTGGTCTTACGGTAATTACCACCTTTGCCAGTGGTTTTGCGTATTGGGTTTTCTTTTTTACGAGCCATTCGTCCAATCCTCGTTTTTAATGTAAACAATCTCAAACGCCGCAGAAATATCAAAACTTACAGAAGCGGAGGACGATATTGCCCGTACTTCTATGTCCGACTTTTCTTCTATTTTTATAGGCAATGAAAATGTTTCTTCGATGTGCATACCTGTTGTCAAAGACTTAACATCTTTTGACTGAAACACTTCGCCATGCGGCCTCACCGCAAAAATTAGTTTACAAACCGCAGGGGTGTTAGATGTTGTGCCGTTAGATACTTCATATTGGACTAGGTACGCCGTGTATCCCGCAGGGACGGTCCAAAGAGCCATTAAGCTCTGATTTGATCCAGTTATTCCGTTTACGGAAGCATAGACATTTGCAGGCACACCTGTCGTTACCGCGCCTGTTCCCGCATAAATAACACCTGCGTTTGCACCACCTGATCCCGCAGAACGCACAACAATACGGTATATGCGTAAAAATGATTGTGTGGTGTTTACAGGGGTTTGTCCGTTTAAGGTAACGAGTTCGTTTATTTCGTTGTAGTCACCATCGAGTCCGTACAGTTGAACTGTCCTTGCCCCTGTTCCCGCAGAAGTGTCGTCTGTAGACGAGCTAGAAACTTTCAGAACAGTTGCCGCAGTCAAGTAACTATAGAGGCCACCTTCTGCCCATATGGTTTCCAAACTGTCTCCAACAGTGGTGTTGTTGCCAAACTTGAACAGCGGTTTGTGACCCGGGATTTGACCACGGGCCACCTGTAGCTCAAATGGCTCAGATGTTCCAATCTGTGTTATGGAACGAAAGTTAGCCATCCAAACCTCTTATGACAAAAAGATTGTCAGTTCGTTGCTTGCACCTGTAAATGCACTTACATAAGCACCACTTGTCGCAAGAATGCCATCATCTGGAATGTTCAGATGGTGCATACCTGTAGGAAAAGTTTGCTCAATAAGAATTTCTCCAGATGCGCTACCGTTTTTGATTGTAAATGCGCCAGCCGCAGCCGCGTAAATTACAACTTGACGGATTCGTGAACGTGAGTCACCAACAACAGCCGCAGAGTCACCTTGAGTGAAGTTATATGCCTTTACTGGACCTGCCATGTTAGCCTCCTATTAAGATAGTGCAGCGCCAACAGCAGTAACCCAAGCGGCTCCTGTATTGATTACCAAACAATATTCGTTGTTGCCTGCGCCATTGTCGCTAACAATGTAAACAGTACCAACGGTAGTATCTGCAAAAGCAGGAAGGTTAGCAGTTGTTACAACTGGAACCTCAAAGCCATTGGTTGACTGTACTGGGCCTGAAAAATGTGTAGTTGCCATGTTTTTCTCCTCTCGTGTCCGAGGTCAACTCCATATGCGTGCAAAGCATAAAGATATATACCGAGCATTATTGCTCGAAAACAGAATAACACAAAGATAGAAAAAAGAAAGGGGCCACCGAAGTAGCCCCTAGTTACAGGGAGGAAGGCATGAAACGCCTACCTCATCTATAACATATGTTACGCTCCGGGTGAACCGAAAACACAACGTGGGTCTGAGAACCCAAAGCTGTAACGCTCACGCGCTTTAAAACGCATGTTGCCTGTGTCGAAGTCAGCTTCCATATTTGTTCTCATTGGAGAACGCTCAAAGTGCTTGAATCCGTTAGGCGCGTCAGTCTTGATGAAGAACGCATCTGGGTCTGTCAAGAAGTGATTAACAGTGTAACCCTCTGGAAGCATGCCCATGTTGCGAATCGCGTTTACATCATTATCGGCTGTGCCAACACGCAATGTTGATTCCAACAAACGATCTGCAACGAATTGCAGTTGTGGTGGAATAACCATTTTTGTGCCGCGCAGAGCAATAATCATATTACGCTCATCTACGAAGGTTGAGATATCAATCAACGCATTTTCCAACGAAGTTTCGTTGAGGTCAGCCGCTGTTGATGGCTCGTTGCGGAAAGTACCGCCACCTGACAATGGGTGCGCAGTTGAGCAAAGCTCAACACCGTCACCACCAGCGAAGTTAGCATTAAACGCGTTGTTTAATACTGATGCCGCTTTAACCTGCTTAGTGTGTGCCATAGAACGCGCAAGCGCCTTCGTATAACGAGCACCAAGACGGTCATACAGGTTGTCTTCGATTGCTTCTTCGGTCAATGCGAATGCGAGAGCAACTGTTTCGTGTGAATAACGAGCAGTGTACGCTTCATTTGCATTGTCGAACTCTACACCAGAACCTTCGGATTTTGTGGGAGCATTCCCAAATCCGACGAGCATAACTTCCTCTTCAAATGCACGATCTGAAGATTCAGTGTCGAATATTTCCGCATGTTGATTTTCATAGCGGTCATATTCCATGCCGAACAGAGCGTTAAGACCCGGTTCTAGCTCCTTAACGAGTTGTGAACGTGAAATAGCCATAACTCAGTCTCCTTATGCTAGACCCGCAGTGCCAGCACTGAACAGGTGATTGTTGATTTTTACGATCACATTAGTGTTCGCGGCGGCTACATCGCTATTCTCAGGGTCCTGAGAAATGTCGATTGCTTTGAGTGGAAGACCAGCAGTCGCCGCACCCGTTGTGACATCTAGCTCAGTGCGAGAATTACCACTTACGGTACTTCCTGCCGTTGCGTCAACAATGTCGAAATTGCCAAACAAATCAGCTACAGGGAATGCAGCGTCAGCTTGGATTTCAAAGGTTGCACTTGGGTCATCAATGACATTTGCGAAAATGTCTGTCCCAGTTGCACCAGCAGGCCAATAGTTTGAATAAACAATATTGCCATTTGGGTCTACATATGAACAGCCGTTAAATACGCCCAAAATCAAATTGGTAGCGCCTGCTGGAGCACGAGTGATTGTTCCATTGGTATCGACTATAACTAAGTCACCTTGGAAAATACCCGTACCATATCCAGAAGCGATACGATACCGATTTTGTCGCTGCGAGCTTGTGCTCGTTTTGATAGGGCGAAGGCCGAAAGCAGCGTCTTGATTAGACATCTTTACTCTCCTTCAGAGTTTCCGCGTCCCTTCATTCCAAAGGATACGGAAGATTTACGTTGCGGAGCAAGTTTCGGCATGGCTGAATTGTTTTCACGCATCCAGTCACGATCCACTGCATCCAGTTGATTTTGAGAAACACCTTGATAGTGTTTATTCCGCTGATCAGCCATTTCGACGGGGATACGAGCGAGAACAAGACCACCAACACCAATGGTGCCAGCGTTACGTCCCTCATCTACTACAGGCCCTACATAATCGGGATACTCTTCAGCGCGAACGAGGTCCCAGCCTTCTTGCCGTTTCTTATGTACGTTAGTTTTATCGTCGAATTCCATTACAGATTCGCGTATCCAACGGTGTTTATAACCGAGGGGGGCTTCTGGAGCTTCCAAGGCAGAACCGGGTCGCCATTCCATTGAACGCTCTGAGCGTTCCCGCGTATTTGATTCGCGTGGTGTCCTGTTTGCCATGTTATTGACTCCGATTTTCTAATTTTGCGACTTCTTTTGCGTATTTGTCGAGGGGAATCCTCATTTTCTTCGCAAATGCCACTTGACCCGGTGTTAATTCCACCGCCTTTTTCCGCCCTGATTTTACTGACCGTCCGTTACCAGACGCAGGAGCAACGGTCTGAGCGTTGGACCGCCTCTCCTGAAACTTGTTAGGCATTTCTTTGCGCATACGAGAGTCGATTTCTTTATAGTAATCATCACTCGTAGGATCGAAATCCTCTTCTAATACCAATTGTTCATGGATAGCTTGGGCTGCTCGCGTCATGAGGCGATCTTGTCCAAACCATTGATTTTTGCTCAACCACTTCTCCAACTTTGGGTCAGGAGCCGCTTGTTGCTGCGGAGCCTGCTGTTGTGGAGGGGCCGCTGGTGGTTGAGCTTGTTGATTTTGTGCAGCCTCTTGTTGCCGCGCAATTTTAGCTTTTTGAATACGAACACGCTCTTGAGCAATGGTAATCTTAGAGATTGCCTGCTGCGCGTTTGCTACTTTTTCATAATCACCCGCTTCATAAGCCTCTGCCATAGCTTTCTTGGCTTGCGCTTCTTGAGCTTTCAAACGACCTTCGGCTTCAGTATTGTAGCCTTGGTTCATTTTCTCAAGTCGCTGACGCATAACAGCGTTTTCTTGCTGCATTTGCTGCGCGTACTGAACCGCGGCTTGCGCCTCTTCAGCAGCTTGCTTACGTTTTGCGGTTAATTGATTGATTCGACGCTGAACGGAATCACTGTAATTTTCTAATTCGTCATCACCAGATGATTTTTCCCGAACATTTGTTCGGGTTGTTTCATCATCGTCAGATGAAACTTCAATAACCTGATCGTCTTGATCATCATCAAGTTCGACTGAGGTATTGCTCTCAAGCTCCTCGTTTTCACGAATGTCTTCAGACATAGCCATTTTCCTTGCTCTCCATTACCTTATACATACGAAATGTCTTTTGGGTCAAGAATCGTAGCGATAATATTATCGTCATTTATGATACGAACCTCAAGACCTTCCACTTTGAACCTATTTCCACTATATCTTCCTATAAGAACCCAATCTTTCTCATTACACCAAGGACCATTTGGGAATTTCTGGGTATCCATGTAGGCATCAGGGCCTAGCTTCACGACATAAGCCGCTACCGTAGCAAAAGACTCCCGCTCACGAACCTGATCAGGAACAATAATGCCGCCTTTTGTCTTTTCACTAGGGTAATAAGGAATGATAAGAACGCGATAGCCCGTAGGCTGTGGCAATCTCTCAAGTGAAGAAGCCTCCATCTTGGAAGGATCATCTTCGTTTTTATTATCCGCGCCTTTGCCAAACGCGTTTTCGATAGGCTTGGGCATTGCCCCTGCACCTTTTATGGCCTTTTCCGCTGCTTTAGCAACGTGCTGTGGCACAAATAACTTTTTAGTCATCTGCGTATTCTATACCTTTCATCGCGGTCCTTAATTCGTCTTCGACGTAGGCCATGCCGCGTATTTCACCTACTAAATACCGATACTCATCAAAAGTTTGTATCGAACCATCCGCGAGCTTGTCTTTAAGACGCACACTGCGCTCGCGTATGCCTTTGTATAAATAATCTGCAAGATGTATTGCGTCCATACCGCATATAGTATGCGATTATGCGGGAAACACAAGTACAATTACCACAAAATCAGAAAACACCTCGGAACTTCTGGGGTCTAGCTATTTTGCTAAACCTAGAAACCGCGCCGCCCTTAGCTTTTTTTACTGGCTTTTTTCTTGACGGGGGCTTTTTTCTTTTTTGCGACTGGCTTAACGCTATCGCCACCGCTTGCCTCTGCGGATACCCCTCCGACACTAGCTTCGACACGTTTTGGCTGATTGTCTGCTGACTTGACCCCTGCTTCAACGGCATTAGCGTTCCTCCGCGCAACTTTCTTGGCTTTCTCCTGTTCAGCCATCTTTTCTCTTATAGACGATGCCATATTACTGACCTTTCATACTAGCGTTTAACGCAGCTATATCCCTCTGCGTCTGAATGCGCTCCTCTGCAACCCTAGTCTTGTCAGCTAATGCAGCTTCTGAAACGTCAATCCTTTGCTGTGCAGTCAAAACGTCATTGCGCTCTTTCTCACGATCAAATTCTTGCTTCGCTTCAAACTCAGATTGCTTGCGCTGTAAGTCAGCAGCTTTTAACTGAAGCTCCTGATTTCGGATATCCACGAGTGGATCAGATTGTGGCGGTGGAGCTACTGCTTGCGCAAGTTGCTCAGTCATTTCAGCAATAATCTCAGCAGCACGCGCATCTATTTGCGGCTTAAACTGCATCATAGGATCAGGCGGCATAGGACCTTGTGGACCCTCTTGCGGAGGCATCATCTGAGCCTGTTGTTGCATCATTTGCATCTGCTCTGGAGGTATCTGGCTCATAATCTCTTGCTGGGCCTGTGCCTCCGCTAATAGCCCAATATGCTCCTGTATGTGGCCTTGCAGCGCCATAATAGCATTCGGGTTAAGCTGCATAGCAGGAGTGGACATAACCGCCATATGAGCCTCTATGTGGGACTCATGGTCTTGATCAGGGAATGCCTGCAAAGGAGCACCCATAAGAGCATTCTGGTTTTCCTTAGATGGATTCGCAGGCTGTGGCTGTGGAGGAGGTGGGAGTATCGCGTCGATGTTATTGACGCCCAACGCCTCGTACATCTTACGATACGCCTGATATAAGCCTTGTGGGCCACCGTGAATTTGAGGATTGGACTGAACCAACTGCAACTCAGTTTGCGCCAGAGCAATACGCTGCGACATAGAGAAAATGTTCGGGTCAGAAGACGGCAACACATCAATTCGCTGATCAAAGTCTTGCACAAACACTTCTGGACCCATCTGCATGTCAGCAGGATATGGATACGCCTGAATGGTTTCAGCAAATATTCTCGAAAGCAGCTTAAACTCGATCTTTTGAGAATAGTGCAAACGCTTATGAATCGCAGACATAACCTTTGTGCCGCGCTCCATAATTGCCATCGTGGTGCCAACGGGCGTCTCACCGCTCATCTCACCAACCTTCATGTCAGCCATAGATGCGAACCTACGTCCAGCGTCTACAAGCGTTCCTAGAAGGTTATAAAGCGTCCCTGAAGGCTCTTTGAAGGGGAGCGGCATCAATGAGCCTTGCAGGGTGCCTCCAACCACATCAATATCGCGGAACTCACCCGGTTGAAGGGGATTGTCTTCATCGCGGATACGAGCGCCACGGGCCTTAAAGCCTGCTGGAAGATTGGAGAGCGTGCCTGCATCAATCAATTGACGCAAAATAGAAGTAGAAGCCTGCGCTAAACCGCCAATCATATGCGTTAGCCCCAAGCCATAAAAACCAAGACCCGGCAAAAACTTGTAGTGCACGAAATATTGTTTCGCACGCTTCATTGGGTCCATCTCTGGATAATTGCGACGAACAGACAAAACATCGCCGCTGTCAGCAACTATCGTAATAATATAAGGCAAACGCAAACCTGTAGGCTCGCCATTAGCGCCCATATCCTCAAAACCCTCAATGTCCAAAGACGTATGAACCTCATATAAGGTCAACTCTTCAGATGGACCGCTAGGATGTACGCCTTGAATGTCATCAATAGACTCTTCAACTTCGCCCATCGCAGCCGTGTCACTCTCAGATTCTCCGGGCAACTCAATGTCACGGTAAAATCCAGTTAGCTGCAACTTGCGAACCTCATTCGAATCCATCGTAATACGATGTGTAATCCGCGGTGATGACATTAAATCAGTCGCGCCATAAGGAACAATCATGTCTTCAGCATGAATGAATTTACTGACCGCACGCCCCTTGAGCGGGTCAAAGTAAACTTTCTTAAATGTTGATCCAATTACTGGGAGATAAAACAACATTTGATCCAACTCAGGATCATATTCTTCCATCTCGTAAGTAATCATATAATTCATGTAATCCTTGACGCGCTCAGACTGCTTAACAAGCATTTCATTCTGCGCACCAACAACAGATGTTCGAACAGGGCCAGTGGCTGGCAACAACTCACGATATGCCTGCGCCTGAAACTGCGTAACACTCTCAGCCAGCAATGGATGAATAACCCCAGAAGACCCCTCAAACGGCTCTGAACGCTCCTCAGTCTTCATACCAAGAAACTCTAAACCGCGCTTATATGTGTCTTCCCAATCCTCACGAGCCGCTAAATCATCCTCAATAGAATTTACCAAATCAGAAGAAATACGACCAAGCTCGGCCTCATCAACAACCTCTGCCAAGTTGCCATCAAAGCCAACGTCAGCAATAGGAGCTTGCTCCTCTTCATATTCACCAATAATCGCGCTGCCATCGTCAAATTCAGTAACTCCGGGCTGCGCAGGTAAATCAATTACATTCTGAAGCATTTCCTGCTCTGGAATCATAGGAGCTTCAGGCAAGCCACCAGAACCCAATCCACGTTCGACTGCCATTAGAAAATATCCCTCTCGTTACCCTCAATCGGCTCAAGCGTGTTAATGTCCTCAAAGTCGTTAATAGGACCGCCTTTTTCCCATTCGTTGCACACATTTTCAGCCGCACAGGTAAAATCTAGCTTTTCGCAATAACCAACTTCGCTACCCTCATCCATACCAAGACCATTCTCAATGCAGTCCAGCATGCTTGAACGAATGTTATAATACGCGCAAGTTCCACAAATCTGCTTCTTCTTTTCCCAATTCTTTACAGATGGGCCATAAGCATATTCCTGAATAGCGTTTTCTTTGTTTTCCGAATTTACGTCAGAATCTTTGGTAGAAAGAGGGCAAACAAATTCGACCTCTTCCATCTCATACATATCGTCATCAACAACTTGGTTGATACCAGATTGCAGTTCGTCCATGTCAATGTTGATAACGATTTTTGCCATTTACTTTACTCCAGCAAACTTGGTGCCTGAGACTGCTGCGCCACCACCACGGCAAACACCGCCGCCATGTTTGTAGCCGCGAACCTTGCCGCCACCCATATACTTCTTGACCGCGCCACCTTCCATGTAATTCATAGCGGCCTCTGGGTCCATTTTCTGCTGAACCTCCTCTGGCAACTTCGAAAATCCTTTATATTTTTTAGGAGTATTTGGCATTATCTCTGACCCTTATATTTACCGCCGCGTCCCTTCATGACACAGCCCATCTTTGGCTTCTTCTTATTGCTTCTTACAGCGCCACCAGCTTCATATTTCTTAACAGCACCGCCGCCCATCATGCCCAGCTTCTTGCGCAAACGAGCCAAATCAGCATTAGACATCATACCCATCTCACCAGCCTCTAAAGCCTGCAACATGCCAGCACGATCCATACGCCGCTGACGCATACGATCAGCATCTGACATTGTTTTACCTGCTTCGCCCATAAGTGATACACCCGCACGACCCATACCCGCTTTTGGACGCGCCATCGGACGCTTTGATGTCATCGGTGCGGAACTACCCATCGCTTCCATGAGCGCCCTCATGATTGCTTCTTTTTGTGCCATAAAAGCCTCCTAATAATATTCGCGCTTACGCCGCAAAAAAGCGGCCTCTTCTTCATCGTCATAATCACTCGGAGTGGTAATAAAACCACCCTGTCTAAAACGCAGTATAGCCTGAGTCATCGAATCCGCCAAGTCATCATGTTCACCATTGGGAAATGCAGCACATTCTTCCATAACTTCATCAGCAAAATTAGCCTCTGGTGCCCACACCATACCACTCTCAAACACAGGAGCGCACGCATGCATACGCGTAAACTTATCAGCACCCCTACTGGGCGTAAATGGCGTTACAGGTATGCCCATACGCCTCAATTCTTGCGTCAAAGGCATACCACTCGCCTTCTGCTCAACAAGAACCATATCAGGCTCATACATGTCATATAACTCATGCGCTTGCTGCTTTAACTCTGGAAACTCCCAGCGACCACGAACCGCGTCCAACAACACAATATGATCCTCACGCGTTTCATCGTAATGAAAAATACCCCAAGTCGTAATCGCACTGTAATCCGCACGGTCACTCTTACTAAACGCAGTGTCATAACTCTGAATAATATAACTGCAAGGAGGAGGATCATCCTTCTCCCACATGTTCCACCACTCACGCTTAATAATCGCACCCTCTTCAGCAGTAGGGTTCTGCATATACTGAGCGTTCCACTTGGCAACAGGAATAGAAGCCTTAACACCCTCAAGCTCATCAAGCGTCCAATACTCAGGCCACAAAGGATCACCAGACGGCATAATCGCAGGAAACTCAACAATCTCCCACTTATCAGCGCCCTTCTCGCTCTGCTTGCTCAAAACCTTCGCAGTTAAATCACGAATGCTCCAACGCGTCATAACAATAATAATCGAACCACCGGGCTGTAAACGCTGCCTCGGACCAGAAGTGTACCACTCGTAAATGTTATCTAAAGCAGTAACACTTAACGCGTCTTGCTCCGAAACAGGGTCATCAATAATCGCCAAATCCGCGCCGCGACCCGCCAAAGCGCCGCCCACACCAACCGCATAATATTCACCACCGCCATTGGTACTCCAACGACCACTCGCCTTAGCATCCGTAGCCAAGCTAACATTCGGGAAAACATCCTTAAATTCCTCACTCTCAATCAAATTCTTGATCTTTCGACCAAAACCAACAGCCAACTCAGCCGTGTGTGTCGCCTGAATAATCTTTAAATCAGGACGCCTACCCATCAACCAAGTCGGAAACAAATAACTCGCAAACTCACTCTTCGTATGACGCGGAGGCATGTTCACAATCAATCGCTTGATCTTACCATCCGCAACATCCTGCAACTTCTGAGCATAAATCTTATGATGCCTGCCCTCAATAAATTGAGGCCAAACATGCTTCACAAAATCCATGTAACTCGTTTGCTTGGTATTCCTGTCATCAAGCGTCTTTAAACGCTCCAACATAGGAGCAACCTTCGCAAGTTCCTCGTCAGTGAGGTACTTCGTATAGTCGCTCAAATCATTCATGTTAGCCTCTCATCGAAACCAAAAAGCGATCAATGTTAGGCGTTACAGCACCACCCGCGGCAAACTGCTTAGGCGATCTGATCCGAATAGGCGCTACAGGATCAGGCTCAACTGGAGTCGTAACATCACCACCACCCGTAGATGGACGATCCGCTGGTCCCAATGTCAAACTAGGCGTGTCAGCCACAGACTCTATAGGCATGCAAGTGTTAGTGACCGGATCGAGATACATACCCTCTGGGCATGGATCAGCAGTAGAATCATCTTCTTCCGTAAACATATCAGCAAACTGATCAACACGAACAGGACCATCTTCAGTGTTCTCAAACTGACCAAAACCCCTAACCAAATTACCGTCACTGTCCTCAACGCCAATCACAACATCAGGGTTCTCAGAATCATAAACAAACTTGCCAGTTTCCTTGTACGCATCCAAAAACTTCTGCGCCGTACTTGCGCTCATCTTCTGAGGATCAATCAAATTATACGTCATGGCCTTAATCACATAATTCAAAACATCGTCAGCAACATTCTTTAAATTAGAACCAAACGATCCATCACCACCATACAACCGCGTACCTTCAGGGTTCTCTTCCCTAAACGTAGCAATCTGCTCATCAGTAGCACCATTTTCACGCATCGTATCAACAATCCGCTCAATACGATCCTCATCCATACGAATGTTGCTGTTGTTCAATACATCCTGAATTAATCGCGCTTCAGCCGCGTTTACAGAACCCGGATAACGACCCATATCAGCATATGACTCCGCTAACTTTTCCTGCATTTCTGGAGATAAAGTAGTCGAAGTCGGATTCTGAACCTCATTAACCGTAACCTCTTCAGTAGGCATCATACCAGCCTCTATATCAGCAGTATCATCCATGCCACCAGCAAACAGTTGTGCAATATCTTCCTCAATATCAACTTCAGGCTCAGATAAAATATCTAACGCATTCATGTCTCTAGAAGCACGCTCCACAGCGTCAGCCATATCATCCGCCTCTTGAGAACCAGCAGAATATAAAAGCTCCTGATCTTCTAGCAACTCTTCCTCACTCTTGCCCTCAAAGCTATCCATAAACGCTTGAGCATCAGCTTCAATTTCGCTCAACTCAAAATCACTTGTCGGCAACAACCTTGTTTTCTGAAGATTATCAGGCAACGCTTCAAGACCAGACTCAACAGACTCCAAACCAGTCTGTTCAGGTTCAGTGAAATCCCTATCAACTAGGCTATCAAGATACGCTTGAAAATCATCAGTACCAGCTTCAGGCTCAATAGAAGCACCTGACTCAAGCGTAATATCACTGCCCAAACCAAGAGGATCAACGTCAATTAAACTAAAATCAGTCGCTAAATCATCATCCGTAGCACCAACGTCAGTAACAAAATCTAACGCATCGTCAGGCAAATCATCAACAAAATCATAACGACCACTATCTATACCACCAGAAACACCAGCCGCCTGATCACCAACATAAGTAATCGGTACATCATCAGGAGCAACAGGCATACTACCACCCGGAACCCCAGCCTGCTGACCCGCTATCGTATCATCATAAAACGCATCCAACTGTGCAGCCTGATTAGCTTCAGCAGCACTCGAATAAGGCGCATAAGGATCAACATCAGGCGTGTAAACCTCAAGATCGGGAGTAAAACCAAGCGAACGAGTCTGAGGCTGCGTAACAACATCAACCGCTTGCTGATCTAAACGCTCCTGCTCAAGACGAGCCTCCTCAGCCGCTTGAGCCTCCTGCGCCGCAGCATAATCATCCGCAGCAGTCGCCTCAGCCTGACTACCATACTCGTTGCCAAAAGCATCATAATAAACAGGAGGAGGAGCGGGTGGCTCAGTAGGAACTACGCTCGGTGGAGGAGTATCTGGATATGAAGTACCCCCATCGTCACTCGGAGGCGGATTGTAATAATCCTCTATAGAACCGCCATACGCCTCGTTCTCATAACCACTGGTCTGAGTGTCTAGCTCGTTGTTCAACAAAGACTGAGAATAAGCAAGAGCATTCTCTAAAGAACCAACACCACTTTGAACCGCAACCTCTTGACCAGTCGCAGGATCAACCACAATGTCAGGACCAGCACCGCCAAATGGATCAAGCGGATCACTCGCATCTAAACCACTCGTGCCAGTGCCAACACTCACAACAGGATCAATGTAATCAGCAAAATCCTGAGACGTAACCCCAGCAGTCTGTGACGCTACCTGCTCTGGACTCAAACCATACACACTCAAACCAACACCAGTATCTCCAGTCGGATCATAACCAACATAAAGAGGATCAACACCCTCTACACCACCAGAAACAACATCTACACCCATACCACCAGAAGTAACAAAACCACTACCCGTACTCGCTCCATATGGATCAACATCAGCCGCCGCACTCTGTGCCGCGTAAGTATCCTGAAACGCATTGTAATCATTGTCATCATCATATGATGAAGCAGCCGCTATAGCATCCGCACTCGTATAGCCTGATGAACCAGTCGTACTCGGAGGCATATAAGAACTCGTGTCTGCCAAAACACTGTCAGCAAAACTCGTGTCAACACCACTACCGCTACCAGTATAACCATCAGCAGTCGCAGCTATAACATTCTGACCTCCAATGCTAACCTCCTGACCTCCATAACCAGCATCAATCGCATCGTAATAGGTGTCAAATGTAGGTACAGCCGTAGTCGCCGCAGGCGTACTGCTGCTACTAGAAGAGGAACCACTGTCACTCGAACTACTGCTTGAATCACCACCAGAATCAAACACAATCTGAGGCATAAAGCCAAAACCCAACAAGTCTCTAAATGTCTTCATGCCACTTTCCTATGCCACTTCTCATCGCGCTTACTACCATCAGGATATAACCTTAATCCCTCCGCAGTCGCAACATTTGGATAATTATCCCACATAAATTGCTGTATGTCCCGTATAAACCGTATAACCTCCCTACGACCAGCACGACACTGAAACTTCGGAAAGAACAAAATTAAACCATCAGAACAATCACGAGAAAAAACTTCCCCACCATCCCAACAATCTCGGTCTATCTCTTCACGCCGAAAAAATCCCCAAGTACAATAACCAACAATCTCACCATCAACACGGTGAACAAAACAACGATCATGCTCAATCGCACAATAAATCGAATTCCTTACATTCGTAATACGATGCTTCTCGTAAAAATTATCGTTTAAAACCAACGACATAACCGATCCAAGAAGCGCGTGGTCCATCAGTAACGACCCAATCCCCTAAATAACGGAACAACCCCACCACCCATCATCTGAACAGGCGCACTACCAACACTCGCATTGTCTCCAATCATGCGACCCGGACCAACCATAGGACCCATCATAGAACCACCCTGCATCGGCATAGAACCCATAGAACCCATCGGCAACCCACCGCGCTGACCAAAACTCATAGGCGCAACAGGTGGAACAGGCATCTGACGCTGCTGCTGTAACTGCTGACTCGCCATAAATTGCTGCTTGCGACCCGCCATGTAATTCTTCAAATTCGCACGGCCAACAGCACTACCACCATAAACACTACTGCCAGACTGCTGTTGCTGCTGAGGAGAAACCTGACCCGGCATCGGAGGAGGTGGTGGAGCCATAGGCGGCCCCATATTCGGCATCTGAACTGGCGCAGCAGGAGGTGGACCCATCTGACCCCCCATCGGAGGACCCATCGGAGCAGGCATACCACCCATCGGCATAGATTTTACAGCTACCATCAAAAATCTCCTGTTAATAAAACAAACCCTAACAAGAAATCACGATTTAATCAATCACCTCTAATAATCCGTTCTTAATCATACTACCAGCTAACGCATCACGGCTATGATAATAATAATTCCCACCATTCCACTCACACAACTCTATCGCCATCCTACGACAAAATCGACGCTCATCCTCACAACCACCAATACGATGACCAGACTGTATCATAGGAACAACCTCACCAGCACCCTGCGCATCAAACTCAACATCAAAACCATACTTCAATCGGTATCTAGGCATCCATAGCCGCCTTCCGCGCCGCAATCGCATCCTTCATATCAGAAAACGTTCCCAAATTCACCTTCCGTCCATCAATATTAGCAGACGCACGCCACTTCCCACGATCCCTCAAAAAACTCACACCCTTAACACCAGACGTATTCGCCCTGCTCAATCCAGTATTAGCAGACTGCTCACGAGGCGTAACCTCCCGCAAATTCACAATCCTATTATCACAACCATCCCTGTTAATATGATCAACAGAATTGGGAAAAACTGGATAATATCCATGATACAAAAAAAACGCCACACGATGCGCAAACAACTTCTTGTCAACACCCCTATAAGACGCACCACCACACAAATAATCACAAGTCGATCTGCTCGTCCTAACTCGCCTGTTAAACGATAAACGACCACTAAACTCCTTGTTATACTTCGCAGCAGCACCAGAAGCACTCATAAATGAACTACCCTCACCACGATCCTCAAAATCACACTCCAAACGATCACACGAATATATCAAACCACTCTCCGCGTCATAACGATACAACCTACGCATCAAGCCCAAATCTTCCCACCAACCCTTGCTAGACATCTATAACTCCATTCCACTTCGTGTGGTAGGGTATGGGAAGATAAGGGACCCGTCAATGGAGATTTTTGTAAAAAATTTTTTAGGGGGCCTATGGGACCCATACGCAGTAAAAAGGTTTTCGCTGGTGATTGTTCGTGGGGAACAGTGTGTAGGGCGCTGCCCGATACGCTCTGATATATAGGGGGGGGCATACGCCCCATATGCCCCGATTTCAGACAATTGTTCGGGATGCCTAGGGTACCTGCGGAAAACAAAAAAGCCCGCGCTTGGCGGGCTTCTCTGTGGCTGTGGCGTATGTTTCTGGCGCTATCGCGCCAGTGTTTGTATTCGATCCTGCCACCATGCAAACATGTCATCCGATATTCCAGCCCATATGGACGCGTTGCCTATGCTGTTGTCTGGCAACAATGTGACGCCGTTTGATTGCGTCTCGAATGTGAACGGCACGCGATACGCGGTATGATTTGTGCCGTCACCGTAACGCGCGCCGTTCGCTTGTTGCGTGCTAGTGATCACACCAGCATCGCCAATGCGGTTGCGGATTTCAGACACCGCGGCGCGAACGCGCTGTTCACTACATCCAGTCGCGTCCATAATCTCTTGCGTTGTTGCGCCGTTGTCTGAGCGCATCATAGTGTATTGAACACCAACGCGTGCGCCGCGTCTAAATGGCTGCTCTGGCGTATCGGTAACAATTGTTCGCGTGCCGCTAGTGACGCGATTTTCAAGCGTATGCTTCACAAGGTTATTGAGAAACATGACCCAATTCCAAATTTTGTCGACTTCGATTGTGCCGCTGTGCTGGCGAAATTCAATCGTGCCATGCCGTGCCCATGGTTCGAGATTAATGCTTGAAAACTTGCCATGCGTTGCGCTTGCCAATTCTGAAATGGTGTTAGCGTTTTCAATGCGTGCAACGTCCAGCGGATAGCACATGCGATTGTTGTGGCGTGATGATGGCAACATGGAATTGATGCCATTGAACGTTGCTTGCTGGCGCGTGTAACGCATCATGATGTCTTTAACGATAACAGCGTCGAATGCATCGCCGTGATTGCTGTAAAAACGGCCAGTGCGTTCAGAATGCGCAATGCTATCGCCAGTAAACCGCGCTGGATGCGTGTCATCTGACAACGGCGCATTGCCAATATGAACGTGCAAACCGCAACGTGAATTGACGCTACAGCCTAAATCAGACAACGCATCGCAAATTGATTTCAAATGCTCATATGCGACTTGGCAGTCGGCATAAACTGGCGTCACGATTTCAGCGTCGACTGTTGGCGTGCCATCGGGCACGACTTTGCATCCCTTAATGCCGCGAATATCGAATTCACTCTGAATGCGTTGGATTGGAACGCCAGTCGTCTCGATTTCTATGCCACTCGTAATATGGTAAGTCATGATTACGCCTCCACTCTTTTGTATGTTACATTCAAACGCTCACCATATGATTTTGAATTTGATTGAACGTTGATCAAAATGCCGCGTCCGCGAAATTCAGAAATAATTGCGCGGATGCGTGTGTCGCTCTTTCCTGTGGCGTCCATCATTTCGCGCAATGTTGCGCCATGCTTTAACATGTCAAAGATTTGCATCGCCGCCAGTGGTGCTTGCATGATGTTGTTTACATTCTCGTAAGTCATTGATTTTACTCCGTTTTTTCTAGAATGTAGGGCAAAGCTGTCGCCCTATACCTAGTTTATGCGCCATTTTTTCCCATAATACAAGGGGTTTTATGGGATTATGTGGAACAATTGTTCGGTTTATAGTTTTGACCAACGCCGCGGCACAAAAAAACGCGCCAAAATTGACGCGCCAAAAATCGGTTTTTTTTATATTTATAGAGAACGCGCGATCATGCGTATATATGTGTGTATATATGTGTGTATATATATTCTATTGATATAGTATATATATCCCGATCCCGATCCCGACGACCCCGATCCCGATAGGCCCGACCCCGAAGGGTCAAGCCCGATGTTTTATGCTTCAATACTATTTAACGTGCAAACACCGTAATGAGTTCCGAGCGTAACGGTAACATCTACATCACGATCAATGTAATTTTTGATCTTATAACCAAGCATGCTGTCTTTCGGTGTCCTAAATGTCCATCCTAAACCTTTTTCTGGACGATCAAAAACCCCTAGAATAAATTGTGGGTTGCCGTTTTCTGAGTTTTTCAGGCGCTCGATCAATCTAATTTTTCCTGTGTGTCGCGTGATATTTTTCATTATGCGGCCTCCCCTTCTTTTTCACATTGCTGAATATAAAGCACATATTCTTCTGCTTCCCGCAGCGACCAGAATTCTTGAATAATGACATCACCCGCCATTACTTCTTCAATATGATAAACTTTCGCGCCGTTCTCGTTATATGCTGTTTTAATATCTGAGTATTTCATTTTACTTCTCCTTTATACTAGACAATCCCACATTATCCCACCTGGTCAGGGATGTCAACAAGAAAAATAAAAAAAGTTTACCGGGACGACTCTCGCCCGGTTCGAACAATTGTTCGGGTTATGCTGCCGGGGGACAGGCGGAGCGCCGGGGAGAGTCTGCTCCGGGTAACGGTTCGGCAGCGAACAATTGTTCGGGTATATATTCCCGGCGGAATCCCGACCCCGGCCCCGACTAACCCGATCACCCGGAACCCGATCCCGAACAATTTATCGGGTTGTTGTCCCCGGCAAGTTGTCCCCGGCCCGATTCCGTGCGAAAATGCGTGTATATCCTGAGAGGCGCTGAGAAGCCCGAGGAGTAACCCGAACAATTTTGGGCACCCCGACACCGAAACCCGACACAACCCCACCTGACGGCCCGATTCTGGGGGGCTGAGGCCCCGTCCCGACCCCCGCACGGGGCGCAACGCCTATTCCGCGGCTTCGCCGCTACAATCCGTTATAGGGATTTGTTCGGATTCTGTGGGATTTTCTGTTGGTGTTACGTCGATCATTCTATTTTTAGCACGATCCATAAATTCTTGGAGTTGTTCGACGATTTGTTCTCTGCTGAGGTTGTCAACGTGTTCGTGTGTTACATGGCTACGGGCGACCATGAGGCCAGTGACCTTTAGGCGTAGTTCCTCTGCCTTGATTGCGGCCCCGAAGTTCCCTGCCTGCCATGCTTCATCTCTGAGGCGTTGCATATCCCGAACAGATTTGGTTACAGAGACGCCGTATTTGCTTTCGAGTTCCTGCCGCATTTCTTCCATGCGTTCTTTGACTCGCGGGTGATTGAGAAGTTGCACGGCTGATACGTTCGGGTTTTTGTATCCTGCTGCTCGTGCTGCTGCGGTTTGTGTCATGTCTTTGTGGATGTAGTTATCCAGAAACTTTTGCTGCGGTGGGGTGAGTCGTTTTTCCCCTTTGGCTATTTGTTCACCGACTTTTGGCATCTGCTGTGCAACCCGAATAATTTATCTACTTATTACGTTGTTACAGAATACCGCTGCTGGGGCCACTGCGCAAGCCCAAAAGCGCCCAAGATTTCCCACACCTAAAACGAACGGTACGCGGCGCGTTAAAAGTAATAGTTGGGGGATTTGTATATCCCCCCCTATAGGGGGTAGGGTTTTTACCGTAAATAACCTATTGATTTTAAACAATAATTTACAGTAAATTCGCAGATTGACCGTAAATACTGTAAAACCTTAACCCGTTGATTTTATTGGTAAATTTACAGTATTACGGTAAACGGTAAAAAATACTGTAAAATCGTTTACCGTAAATTATCGTTTAAAATCAATGGCCCAAAAAAAGATAAAAAAACTTATCTTTTCTATTGACTGTGGCATATGGCGTGGGTATATATGGGATGTCTAGTAAATGAGGAGGGCATAAGCCATGACGACAGACAACATCAAAACCCGCATTATCCGCGATTTAGAGGGCGACTTATTGGATGGTGATCACGCAACGCGTCGATTCTTCCGCTGCTGGTTGGACGGCTCTTATTTGGGCGAAGATCATTACCGCATGAATTTGGATTTTCTTCTTATCAACCGCGACAAGCCCAAGGCTTTGCGTTCGTGGGTTGTTTCTGAGTTTGTGCGTTATACGGCGCATGATGCGTATTGTTCTGCGGGTTACGCTCAAAAAGTTATTGTTGACACGATCCCGCGTGACACGTTGGAGAAGTTGAACGCTGCGCTTGTTGATGATGCGCTTGATTTGATTGCAGATGAAAGAGAGGTTGCATAATGTATTATCTAGCATATGGAATGAACATGAACCGCGAGGCTATGGCGGTTCGATGCCCGAAGGCCAAGCCTATGGGCGGCTTTTACTTACCTGACCACCGTTTGGTTTTTCGTGGTGTTGCTGATTTTCGTCATGATAGCGACATGGTTTTGCCTGTCGTTGCGTGGGAAATTACGCATGATTGCTTGAGGGCGTTGGATCGGTTGGAGGGTTATCCGACTTTATATGATCGTCGCAAGATCAATGGTGCTTGGTTGATTTATGATATGAACGGCAACAAGAATGATTTGGGCCAGCCGAGCGGTCATTATTATAATATGATCGCTGAGGGTTATCGTGATTTCGGTCTTGATGATTGGTATTTGCGAGCGGCTTTAACAGATGCAGAGAGGGCAGCGTGATGCGAGAGTTAAACGAATATCAAAAACTAGATTGGATTAGCTTTGCAATCCAAGAAGCAATGAATGGCAACCCGAACGAATTAGATCAAGCATTGGAGTTCGTCGAGGAGTTGCGTGACTTACATGGGGAGGCAGCGTGATGGGTTTAGATATGTATTTAACTGGTGAAAAGTTCGTGCCGTCTAGCGGTGACGAGCCGCGAGAGTTGGTTGATGGTTACGAGGTTGAGAGCCAGCGTCTTTCGCTTGGCTATTGGCGCAAGCATTGGGCTTTGCATAATTACATTGAGGCGCATTATCACTCTGAGGACAGGAGAATTTATCTTGAGAGTGATGACTTGCGCGACATTGGCAAGGCTGTTGCTGATGGTAAGTTAGTTGATCCTGTTGATGATTACATGCCTAGTTACGCGGAGGTTTATGCGTATCACCGAGAACCCGAACAGGTTCGCAAGACGGTTAGCACGTTGCGCGAGGCGGCGAATTGGCTTGATGGTGGTCATTGGCGTTCTGTTGAATATGTTGGGAGTTGGTAGGATGGACTGGGGAGACTGGCAGGATTGGTTAATTGGAGCGGCTACGGCTGCTCTGGTTTTGCTTTGGATTTTATCTGTATCAATGGGGTGGATGTAATGACTGATGATTTAAAAGACGGTGAAATTCCGAACGAGGCGCTTGATATTTTGCGCCCCTATTGCGATAGTGACGACGAGGCGAAGGATGCTTTTAAAAAGTTGTTCGCCTTGTGGAGTGATTACCAACAAGAGAAGTACGAAACCGAATAGGTTTTTTCTCGCGTCCTGAGTATGACGCAAAAAGGCTCACGATTTACCCGCGGTTTTTCGCGGGTTTTTTTGTGCGACCTACCAAAAAGTTCCCACTGCTGTCGATACGCATTTGCTGCGAGTTTTTGATTAACCCGAACATTTGTTTGCTTTGGGTATCTCGTCCCAATCCCCACGTTGCCGCTTCTGTCGATACTTATGTAGGCGCATAACTCGACCAGTTTTTTTTGCACTAACTCTGCATTTTTTTGTTGCGTCCCAAGTATTCCCATGCTATAGATTATGGACAGACGGGACAACGCCTGTTCCCGATCTGCCTCAATACTAGACTCGCCCCCGATGCTACTTCTCCAGAGTTTTTTTGCATCGGGGGTTTTTTTATATAAATTTTTTTATTGACAATTTATTTTATGTGGGATAATATGGGTCATGTCTAGCTAATAGAGGAGTTCCCATGAAACGCTATACAATTGAAGAAGTTAATATGATTTTAAACATGACGAGCAAGGGCATTAACCCGATTGATATTGCGGCGAAGTTAGGCCGTGATCCGCAGGCTTTAAATGTTAAGTTGCATAACATGCGCAAGCAGTTGGGACAGGCTGGGCCGAGCGGCCCGAAGGTTAAGCCGACACCAGAGCAGCAGTTAGTTGATTTGTTGGATGTTCCTGACGCGGAGTTTAATCGCATTAAGTGGACCGCGTTGGGCTTTACGCTTGGTGCGGTATTGGTTGGGGTTGTTATGTCATGGGCGTGATTGTTTGCCCCGATTGTGAAGGGGAGGGGAGGGTTGAGTATGACCTGCCCCGACCCCATAACTTTCACCGCGACATTGGTTACATTGATACGGTGATGGATGATTGTGAGACTTGTTCGGGCTATGGAGAGTTGGAGGTTGATGATGATTGATTGGAGATTAAATTTATCGAACAGAGCGGTTAATTGCTTGGATTATTCGTTTCGTTCTAGGATTGGAAACTCTGATAAATGGCTAAGAGACGCAGGCTATTTATCTTCTCCTATTTGCGAGGATTTTGATTTAAACATCAAGGAGCATAGGGATTTATACTTTGACGTTATTAACTACCGTGAGAAGCGTTATTCTTGCAATTTTGGTTGGGGTGTAGGTACGCAGAGGGAGGTTGATGAGTTTATTTTAAAGCATTGGCCTGACAGTCACGTTCGGTTTCCTCCGCACGCTAGGAGCATTGACTTTAGAACCCGCGATGAAAAGGAGCGGGATGAGAGGGTAGAAAACTCAGACCGTGATTACTGGATCAAGCGTTGTGTTCAGAAGGCCAAGTTGAGCTTTCGAACGGTTGCAAAGGTTTTTGATGTGAGCGTTGAGCGAGTGCAGGAGATTGTTAATGAGTGAGAAGGATATGGATAAGATTCTTGACGAGGTATTTCGCAAGGTATTTGGGGAGCGTTGGTGATGGTGGATGATACAATGTGCATGCATTATGTTCGGGATAGGTTGAACGGCATTGTGACTGAGAGTGATTTGTTGAGTTTCATTGATGAGATTGATCATAACTTGCGGGTGAACGAGGATTGGCGTCAGGCTAATCCTCCGACATTACCCGAACAAGTGTCTGTTGATCCTGATGATTTTGATGTGACTGCTGCGATTGACAGGATCAAGGTTGATTATGTTGAACGTGCGTTGGCCCGATCTAAGAACGTCAGCGAGGCATCTAAGTTGCTTGGCTTGAAGAATTACCAGACGTTACAGAATTGGATGGAGAAGTTGGGGATTGATTATGCTTGAGTTTTTCACGGCTTTAATCATTGAGTATAAGTTGCAGGGTCATCAGATGAGGGCGAGTATTTGGTTTGAGAGTGAGCGTCATTGTCAGGAGGTTTTAAACGAGGATGTTGCGCAGCCTATTTATGATCGCTTGTATGATTTGTATGGCAATGACATTATGATGTCATGTTATGTTACGGAGAAGGCATCGAATGAAGTGGTTAGGCCGCGACTTAGGCCAGAGGGTTTGGGAAATGATGGATGATCGACTTTGGAACGTGGGTGCACAGGTTAGTCGTTTGCAGCGTGAGTGCGACGATGCTGAGTGGAATGATGATCCGAGGCTTGCGTATTTAGCGCGAGAGTTGGAGTATTTTAAGGAGTTGGATAAGGCAGGCGTGGTGTATGAGCCGAAGTTCTGAGCCATTAACGCCAGATCGTGTGGAGGAGATTATTGATAATCTTCTCCAGCAGCTTCCTGAAAATGTTTCTTTATCTGATTCGCGTAATTTGGTTTGCGAGCTTTTGTTCGGGTTAGGGTTGCATCCGAATGATTTGCCGATTTTTCTGCTGATGGTTGTTGATGCTTACATGGGTGAGCGCAGAGTTGATTTAGCGGCAAAGCGGTGATAGAATCCGAACAAGTTTTGTTTGGAGAACATTATGGCTGTCCCTCAAGGTATATTAGGCGCACTACAAAATTCCCCTTTTGCGAATTCTATTAGGGCGATTCCTAATAATAGTTACTTTGCGGAAGGATCACCTCGCGCAGACAACACCGAGCTTACCAATGTGCCTACGATGGTCGGGCCAAACTCGATGCTGACAGAGGCGGCAATAGTCGGTCAAAGGCCGCGCATCCGCGACGCAATGGGCAACCCGCAAGGCTCTCAGATGTTTGGCGTTGTCGCGCCCATCGAAGGCACCGCTGAAGCGGGCGGCGTTTTGGGTGGCACTGCGCGCGCGGGCGGTGGGCTGATGCCAAACATTAAGCAGCTACCAGAGCGTGGAATGATGGACATTCTTACGAGCTACATGAATGATTACTCTACGCCCGAAGAACGCCTACAAATGGCGCAAGGTCGTATGATGTCGAGAGACATAAAGCCTAAAGCTGAACAAGATGCGTTGATGTATATTGCGCAAAACCAAGGCGACATTAATCAGGATCGTTTGGATTTCTTAAAGTATCGTCAGTCTATTCGTCCAACATTTGGAACAAGTGGCGTCAGTACAATGGAAGTTCGCCCCGGTGAGATTGGCTTTGACGAGTTTATGAAGCAAGGTAAGCCGAACAGTTATACGGGTGGAAATGGCATTAGCGGATATCTTGGAATCAGCGATCAACCGGGCGCTGGTGAGGTGCAGACTAAGCCAGTTTCTGCTTCAACAGGCCCTCCGGTCGGGATAGTCGATCCGGGCTTTTCTCCAAATCTTATGGGTGCAGGTCGTCGCCCGGTAGAACTTAACCCGAACTTTCGTCCGGGTTATCGCCCAGATGGTATGAATCCTATTGATATATATGCTCGTCCTCAGCCGGGAATGTTTCCACAACCTGTAGAAACTAATCCAAATTATGGGCCGAACTTACCTTATCGCCCTAACCCGAACATGTATCAGCGCCCTATGCGCCGTCCGTTTGGCTTTGGTGGTCGCCGTCCGATGAATCCATTTATGGGCATGGGTCTTGGCATGATGAATCCGATGGGCATGGGTATGTTTGGTGGGTTTCCGATGCGTCCACCTATGTTTGGGGGCTTTGGCGGTGGTTATGGTGGAGGCTTTGGTGGTCGTCCTATGATGGGCTATGGCCTTGGCGCGGCAAATCCTTACGGCATGTCTCCATACAGTAATTTCGGCAGACCGACACCGTATTCGCAGCCATCTTACAACCGTCCTAATCCATATCAGCAGCCATCATATAACAGGCCAAATCCTTACAGCAGCGGAATGAACATCAGACCACCGAGCTTTGGTGGTGGTCAGCCATCCTACACACCTAGTCAAAACCCGAATCAACTTTATGACGCTAATATGCGTCCTATTGCGGGAGCTTATGCTGATCCAAATCCGCCTAACATCATGCAACAGCAGCCTCAATACAATAACATGTATCAGCAGCCTCAACAGGGTTACGGGGGTTATCAGCAGCCGAGTGGTTATGGTAACTATGGTCAGATGCCGAACCCATATTCACCGCAGCAGCAGCCTTCATACCAGCAGGGCGGCACTATATCTAATGGATTTGGTGGCGGTATTCCGAACAATTTTGCGGGTTACGGTCAGCAGCAGCCAGCAGGTATGTTTTAATCTTTGATGGTTAGCTTGCAAGTTTCGCACTTGCGTTCTGATTCGCTTACTCTTTTGAGAGGAATGCAGCACTTGATGCATTGATTTGCATCAAGTCTTTTTTGGAATTCGCCTGATTCTTGTAGCTTAATTAGATTCATGACGCGGTAAATTGTATCTTGATTTAATTTGACTCAGTGATTGCATGGTTAGCCCCATGATGTCAGCCGCATCTTTTAAAGACAATTCTTTTTTAAGAAGTTTGTTAAGCATTTCAGCGTCTTTTGACAGCGCGAGCTTTGGCCTTCCACCTGTTTTGCCGTTTTGCTGTGCTTTTAATCGGTCATTTATTTGCTTCTTTGAGCTTTTATTGTTGACCATTCCTGCGAGCTTTGGGTTTGTTTCTATATCTTTTTTTGTTTGTGCCTCCCACGCTTGTCGATATAAGTCTTCATACCTTTCCATTTCAGTCAGCAATTTTTCTCTCCAATATATCGAACAAAGCCTGTAGCTCCTCTATTTGTTGTTTGGTGATTTGATCGGATCGCGCCGTAGCGTCATGCTTCGTCCAATGCATACGGCGCTTAATCCTTTCGATTATCTGGACGGTTTCTACGTCCATTTGGCATCACCCTTTAAGATAACAGCGTTGCCTACGATACCTGTTCCGCATAGCTCAGTCGCCTCTTTATTAAAGGGTAATCCTGTTAGCAGTCCCTCCTCATTTACAAGGATTTGGATGTCTGGATTGTTTGGCGAGTGAACCATTTCTACATATCCACCGACAATTTCCTGCGCTTCTTCAAGCGTAGGTTTTTGATGTTCAAACGTTTTAATCATTACGATCTCCTTTTACTAGAACTTGGTAGTATTACCATATACTCCCACATCAGTCAATAGTTGGTTCATTATTATGTAGTGTTCCACCCACAACGCCGAGGAACTTTTTCGGCCCTGATCTGGTGATTTTGTACTGTCCAATACGATTTGTATTTTGCAGCTTGGTAACGTCTTTTTTAAACGTTTCTTCACTTAGGTTCATGAGGCGTAGGTTTGCCGCGGTCATATCGTCTTCTGGTGCAATGCGAACCATTTCGTGCAGGCCATCTGTATTGCCGCCTTTGGTGACTGGATGCCCTGATAATTCGCGTTCTTGAATAAACTGAAATACTAGCTCCAGTCTGTTGCGAACTGTTTGTGAGAATTTAACAGCGATTATATCTTGTGACCTATCTTCAAGCAAACCTGTGTTCGGGTTACGGATGAAGTGTCTGAAGTCCCTGTTGGCTGGCCCGTTTGACTTTACGACTGCGCCATCGAATACGCCGTTGCGCGTATATGGAATGTTTAAATCTTTGCAGCGTTGCTGTCCTACAGCTTCGCCAACAGGCCAAACGGCGAATGCAGCACGCACGCCATCAACGATAGCGGAGGTTCCACGAATAGCGTTCCGCGCTTCCTCTGGTGTTTTGATCGGCTTATCGTCTTTGATCTTTGCCATGTGGTGGTTGACCATAACAGTTGCGCCCGTTTCGGTAGCCATCTGTGCGAGCATGCCCATGAAAGCAGCGCCAGCGGCGGGATCAGCGTTTACATCTGCGTGAACAAACGATGCGAGAGGGTCGATTACGATTAGCTTGAGCCTTGTCATTGTTAGCATCTGTTCGTAAACGCGAGCAAACTCTGCGCCCATTTCGTATGAGTTGTCGATCTTCTGCATGACAGGAAACACGCCACCGAGGTTTGGTAGTGGTAAAATGCGCAGATTATGGTCATAATGCTCGCGGTATCTTTTGGGGTCGAGGCGCGAAATACGTCTGTGCATTTCGTCTTTGTCATCTTCCGCAGTCAGAATGATTGCATCCCCGTGCTCTGCGACGAGGCCACCGAATGCGTTTTGCATAGATGCGCCAGAGGCGACTTTCATAGCTAGGTCGAGGGTCATCATCCCTTTTCCACTATCACCCGCAGCAGCGAATACGACAGGCACGCCTAGCGGTATTGTGTCGCCAATTAAAAACTTTTGTTCGGGTGCAGAGCCAACGAAGTATTTGTCGATCAGCAGGCTATCATCTAGCAGCGAGATTGGCTTTTTGACTTTGCTTTCGTGCGATTTGATGAATGCGTCTACGTTAAACTCCTGCTCAATGGCATCCGCGGCATCCCACTTTTCTTCTTTACTCGCTGGGATTTGCAGCATCAGAGTTGATTTTGCTCCAGCTTCTTTAGCTTGTGCTTCGACAATGCCTGCCAGTCTTTTGCCAGCAGCGTCATTATCGGGCCATAGGATTACGTTTTTGTTTCGCAGTGGCGTGAAGTCGAACTTGGACGCGGTGTTTTCTGACAGCATGCCAGAGCCACCTATGGTGCAAGTTGCGGCGTATCCTAGCTGGCTAAGAGCATCTGCGCACTTCTCGCCCTCTACCCAGATAACTGTATCTGAGGTTAAAATGTTCGGGATATTATAGAGAGGTCGAGGTTCTGGGATGCCCTGCCGCCCGTTCATGAACTGACGGAACTGCTTCTTGGGCTTACCTGTGCTATCTAAGATAACATCGCCTGTCTCGTTTTTGTCGAAATACTTTCTGACAGTTACAAGAACCTCACCGTTTTCATCCGTATATGTATATTCGCTTTCGAATGGCGTTCCCGGTCCAATGGTAGGTTTCACAGGCTTTTGTTCGGGTTGCTGAAACCCGGCGGTTGTGTTTGTGACCTGAAAGTTTTGAGGATTGTTCGGCTTAATAATGTTTTCGGGTGCTGGCATAAACCGCTGGGGTAAATGATCTTGGAAGTATTCTGCTGTTTCTTCAATTGACCAACCCCTGCCTTCTTTTAGTATTTTGCTAATCCCACCAACACCATCGCCTGACTCAAAATCTTTGCCGTTTAGGAACCACGGGCTGTTTATGTCGATGTTAATTCGTAGAGATTGGCCTCTTTCTCCCCGCAGTGAGCCGAGCATAAAATCATTACCGCGCCGAATGCCTTCGGGGTAAGTTTCGATCAGCGTACTGAGTTGAATATGCCTTGGCACTTCGCTTGAAATCAGCTTTGCTACATCCTTTGAACTATTGCCAAATCTTTTTATATTCATTATCTTGTCCTCATACCCAAACTATCCACTAGATATGGGGTCGCACTTCCACACGCGGCCCCATATCCTTTTACTCTTTCCAACAGGTTTCCCTAAACTCGCACCACTTGCATAGGAAAAAATCTTTGCTTTGTGAGATACGAGGTAGAATGTCACCCGCTTTTGCAGCCGTCAAGATGTCCACAGCGCGGTCACTCGCCTCTTGCGCGAGCTTGGCATCATACGGCACTAGCTCATAATAAACTTCAGAGGTGTTTTTGTTTACAACCGTAAACAGAGCGGGATGTCTGTTAAGGTCCATATACGTCTGATAGAGTGCGATTTGCGTGGCGTAAGTTGGATTTGCCTTTGCAACCCCGTGGCGAACAAAGCCTTGAAACTTTTTATCGTTTGCTGATTTACATTCCCATAGAGCGGGATATTCCATAGCCACTGGGCCATCGCATACTACGCCATCTATATGACCGCGTATTTCTCCATCTGCGATAGAGAAACCGAACTGTTCACCGCCTTTGTCTTCTGTGCGCAAATCAAAGCCTGCGTCTCTGAGCCACTTCGCTGCGTAGTCTTCAATCTCATGACCAAACTGAAAGATGCGCAATGTGCGTGCGTTAAATTCTTTGTCGGGATCAGTTGCATAATTAAGGTAGCGATACTGAATTTTGCGTCTGCATTCATCACCGATGCTTGATGCGCCAATGTATTTGCGGCGCTCGCGCTTTTTATTATTAGCAACGATAGCTTTGTCTACAGCGTCCTTGATGCTCTCTGCTACAGGATCAACCCTAGAATGGGATTGAAGTAGAGGGCCAAGTGCCTGTTGACTTAAAGTAGGTTTCTTCGAGGTTTCCAATGTTTATCTCCGCTGCTAGACGTTGTGCTTCCTGTATTCCAAATATCAGTGTGTGAACTTGATCCTCTGTTAAGTCAGAGAAGCGCGTGTCCCAACCGAACTTGCCTAATATGTGCGCCAATTCGTCGATTGGCTTTGGTGGTGGTGGTAATGTCAATGTCTTGTTTCCTCCGTTGACCCGAACAATTCTATGACTTCGTTGATTAGCTCCGGGTCGGCATCTTTGTTTCTGAAGCCAATGTTTAAAACTTCTTGTCCCTCTATCATGACAGTCGCAGTGCCAAACAAGACTTCTTTTTCAGCTTCTTCAATATGATCTTGGATCACTTCGTTCGCTGCGCTTTGCACTTCGATCATGTTTGATGGGTCGTTGACCCAGCAGACCATCTCATATTCAGAAGTTTCGACGTTATTATCTTCTTTCTCTGCGAACATGAGATACATTTCAAAGCGAGGCATCGTCATCCCTTCTCCGCAAATTCCCCGCCCAAGCTGGAATACGCGGCTTTATCAATCCACGAGTCTTCGTGGTCTATGGTGTTTAGGATACGCGAAGTTTTCAACCAGTCCATCATTAAAGCAACATGCATGGGGGTAATCTCCCCGTGCGTTAGAAGTGCGCTGCGCAGGATAATGTTCCATCCCTCTGCAATTCTGAAGTGATTTTCGTATGCATCACCGTAGTCGTCGGCTCGTTGCCCATTCACAAGTTGTTCGGCTTTGTTAAGAATTTCTTCACGTTTCATTGTACCCGCACCTTTGCTTCTGCTTTTTTATATTCGTGATCAATGACCTTTTTATTCCAGAAATAGTTAAGGGTGCAATTGGCCCTATACTTTGTCCAAGAGAAGTCCATTGGGCTAACTTCGATGCCTTGTGCGCGTAGCAGTTGCTTTTGCTTGTCGCTTGCGCCCTGACTTAGCCACCTTTTGTTTTTGTTTGCCGCGCTGCTTTCTTCGATTTCACGCAAGAAGTCATCAGACGCTGCCATTGCATGTACCTTTTCGCCAATCGAAACCACACGAACTCTTCCGTTGGCAGGCTTAACGAATGCTACCCAAAACTGATCATTGAGCTTTGCTACGAGACAAAAGCCATTGAAACCCCCTGCCATCATGACAGAGCCTTTCCCAAATGGGTCTATCCACATAAACGGCGATACTTGCATCAAGTCGTATTCGCTCATGACGAACGACTCTAGCTCGCTCTTTTCTGGTGGCTGGAAGATGTGACCGCAGATCGGACATTCTCTAACCCGCGCATGCACTTCGGCTTCGCAGTCTGGGCAAACCTTTGTTGGAGCTTCGCCTTCTTGTGACTTTTCCCTGCCATCCAAGTCAGCCGCGTCATCAATGCTACCATGCGTAATGACGCTGGTTCCAAAGTCCATGACGATGCAATCTGTCTTAATGGTGTCGGGATAAATTTCTGGATCAATGATGCGTAGCCCACGCCCAATCATTTGAACCATTGTGCCTTTCTGCGAGCATGGTCTTGTTAGGATCACGCATGACACTGGAGGCGCGTCAAAGCCTTCTGTAAGCACCGCTACGTTCACGACTACCTGCAAGTCACCAAACTCCAAATCGTGCAGCATTCGCGCTCTTACGGCCTTGTCAGTCTCTCCTGTGACGTAATCTGCCTTTACGCCATCTGCCACGAATGCATCGCAAAGATGTTCGGCATGTTTGACTGTGGAGCAGAATACGACAGTTTTACGATCACCAGCTTTTTCCTGCCATTCCCGAACAATTCTATCGTTAATGACTTGTCGATCCATGATCGCAGCGACTTCTTCCATATCGTAGTCGTTGCCGCGCTTGGTTACGCCATCCAGTTGATTGCTGACGCCCAGATCAATGACAAATGTTTTGGGGCGAACGAGAAAGCCTTCATTAATCAGGTTAGCGATTTCGATTTGATGAGCGCAGTTATTAAAGACGCCGCGCAATCCTTTGCCATCACCGCGATTTGGTGTTGCTGTGAAGCCTACGATTTCCGCATGCTCATTGTCTTCCAGTACAGCGTCGATCACCTTTCGATATGTGGGAGCCGCTGCATGGTGGCCTTCATCAATCACCACCATATCAAACTTTGGTCGATCACGAAGATTACGTTCACGGGAAATAGTTTGCACCATTGAGAAGACGGCTTCGCCATCCCAATGCTTTACTGTGCCATTGACGATGCTTGTCGTTAAGAGGGGATTGACCTTCTCAAACTTTTGCTTGTTTTGATCAACAAGCTCATCGCGGTGTTGCACGATCAAAATCTTTTTGCCCTGCTTGTGGCGCTTGCCTACGAGCGCGGAGAGCATGATTGTTTTACCTGCCCCTGTCGGAGCTACAACAAGTGTGTTCTTGTGCTTATCCAACGCGTTACACGCGTCAGAGACAGCTACCTCTTGGTAGGGTCTTAATAACATGATTGTACCTATTTGCTAGAATAGTGTGGGGGGTTCGCGGCCCAAGGCCCCCCGAACCTTGGTCTAGCAGGCGCGGAATGGCCCTGCCGCTAGATTACTTGTTTGCCCATGCAGGAACCGCGCCAGAATTTTGCGGAGCCTGTGTCGCAGCTTGCGCTTGGACGCCTTGTGCAGCGATTGGTGTTTGCTGCATAGGAGCCTGACCTTGGGCAATATACTCACTTTGATTCGGAGTCAGCGCAGCCATCAGTTGGTTGCTATCCGAATATCCGTTTGTACCTTTCTTGACGCCAATCTTAGCGCAAATCTCCATTCCGTTCAAGTCGAACATGCCAGAGATATTACGATTCTGCTGTGCCTGTGGCGACATGTCAGCAGGGTCAATAGCGCGTGCGCTTTCAACGATTGACTTGAGCGTGCGCAGGCCAATTTCTTTGGCGAGCGGCATGCCACTGTCACCCATTTTGTCACCATCTACAAAGATGCTGTGCCAAAACTTGCGACGATCAAACTGACCACCAATAATGGTAAACTCTAGGTTTGCCCATTTTGCAGAGGTGCTCATAGATTTCTTGAACCAAGACCCCTGACCAAATTCTGGGATTTCAATATCCCCCATTTGCACGACGATCACAGCGCGTACAACAGTGCCTTTTGGGATAAGAGAAAACTCTTGAGTTGGATTTTGGTCTTGCGGAACATTATTTAAGTTAAGCATTATGCTTCCCCTTCGCTAGAAGTTTGAGTTGTAGGATCGACAAAGGTTAATTCCCTGTCGGCTTGCGAATCACCGCTGCTCATTTTTTCCATGAGCTTTCCAAGATGCGGCTCTTCAAGTGTATCAAGCCTACCAGAACGATCTTTAGCTGGGTAGCCCCATTCGTTCAGAGGTTGACACACGAATGCACGGTATTGACCGTGATCACCTGACAATACTGCCATTGTGATTACTTCATCAACAATTCCGGGCAATTCACGCCCTGTCTTGCTGCCTTCGATTTGGAGGCCATATTGTTTGCGTCCATAATCGTCAGTGATTTCGTCAAGGATTCCAACGAAAATCACATTCTTTTCGCGGATATGCTGGATGTGGGTTAGCCACGCCATCATTTCGCGCCCGTGCATCCCGTAAGCTGCACGCGTATCTAGTTTACCAGACCGCTCAGAGCGTGAGTCTGGTTGCTGTAAGCACCACTGAAAGCACAAACGTCCTGCCACTGTGATTGAGTCCACGAACAGCGTTTCGTACTTCTGCCAAATCTCTTCCGTATCGCCATATACTTGCGCGACATATTCGTAATGCGCTTGGCTGTAGGGTTGATCTTCTGACAGGGATGGGTTTGGCCCACCTAAGAAGCATGCTAAATCGCGGCACTCAGCCCATGTACGGGGCCGTACAACGTCGATAGGGAAGTTTTCGATAGCTGCATCGCCAGCTTCCAAATCCATGAACAGCGTAGTCGCTGGGTTGAGCGTGCGAGCCAGTGTGGTTTTACCCACACCACTTGCACCACAGACCACGATCTTGTGACCTTTTTTTTCAGCGAGCCGCTGATCGGCTGTGATAATTTGTAAAGCCATCTATGCGGCCTCCATTTCTTCTTGAGGGATGAAGTTTTTCATAATTTCAAAAACGTCTTCTTTAACAGACTTTCTAAAACTATTGTGAATTGCCAATCTATCTGTTGACGCTTCATGGTTTTCGAACGCAAAGACACCGCGCATAAAAAAGTCGTTGTCTAGGCTTCTGCCACTGGTGTTAATGGAAATAGATTTTTCCATAACTTGCCGATAGAGAAGCAAAAACACATCAGGCCATTCTCTGATTTCATTATTCACGATAGTTTCGTAAATATCATACGCCTTTTCGTAGCTGACTCTGTTCGTCATTACAGCCATGACGTATGCAGCTTTGAAGCCAGTCTGCTTCCAAACACTACCCGCTTTCCGAGGTGGCTTAATATGATATTCAACCTCGCTCAAAAGCTCACCAATACGACTGTTCAATACATTTTGAACATCGTCAGCCATTGGGTGAGAGATGAATGATGCAGATCGCAATAAATATTGGATGGGCATAATGATTTTTGTATGCGCCCCAATAATGTCGGCTGGCGTTCTGATTTTTCCTTGATCCAAGGTTTTGTAAATATCTGTGGATCGCACAATAAAAACAGAATATTCGTTGGTTTTGCCAGTTTCCACTTGAGCATTACCCCTGTGGTTTCCATTGATAAGAACCCATGATCCTCCTTCTTTTGCAAAAACCAAAGACTCTGGGTTTAACACCCAACGATTAAGGTTCATGGCTCTGACGTACTTACGAAAAGTTGGTCGATTAAGATCGCGGTTTCCCTTGTAGTTCAGATCAATCAGTTGCTTCATTTCTTCAGCATTGATTTCTGCGTTGAATTGAACCTGCTTACGATCAAGCGGATTAGCCGCGTTAATCATCCTTTCGTGATTTAGTTCCAATAGTTCGAAGATACCCATTATTCCACTTCCTCTACTGTGATTCTGCCGATTTCCACTGTACGGCACTCTTCAAGCTCATCCTTGATTGCAGGAGGAGCCGCGGTGAATTTGCGCTCTTCTACAGCGAACGTCAGCTTGCCATAGTGTTGCGCATTTTCTGGTGACATATTGTTAAGCGTGTCACGCAGTTTCTCTTGGTCCCATGTTACCTTCTTGCCCACAGTGACCTTGAGCCTTTGGTTGCCTTCTGCGATTTGGGCAGTACCAAAGTCTTTGCCATTGGCACGCAATACGTCTCGCGCCACTGGTAGAAAAATATCAGATAGTTGTTCTTCAACGTCTTTGAGTTCAAGGCGCATCTCGCTGATAACGTGCTTGAGTTCGTCTCGACGTTCGAATAGCTCACGACTGTTCATGTCGATTCCTTCCGCTTTAATTTTCTAGAAACCCATATATCCCACATGGAGTGGGATGTGTCAACGACTTTTTTTAGATAAAAATATTTCTATGCCGAGACATGCCTTCATCAGCTTCTTTTTCAGCTTGAATTCAGGCGTTTCGACGCCCTTAGCGTCTTCGACAATTGTTTCCCAATCACCGTTGGCATTTTCTTTTTCGTAGCGGAAGTCTGCTATGTAGGTGCAAATCTTCTGACCGTTGACTTCTAGCGCGAACCGCACCTGTAGCTCAAGGTTGCGCACCCTACCCGCAAGCTCAAGACTCTTTATATATAGATACCGCTCAGATTCCCACTTGGAGTCGAACTTGATTCCCTGCACAGTTACTTTCTTGTTTCCGTACTTGGGTCTTGACCCACGCCGCTTGGGATTATATACAGTAGGGAAAGTCATTTATGGGAAGGAAACTCCATGCCAAACCCCGGAAAATACAAATCCGTAGGTGTTTCGATTGAAGCGTATGATAAGCTGGTTTACATCGCGGAGCACGAAGATCGTGCTATAGGGCGACAGCTTGCACGCATGATTGATGAAACATACGAGGATATTCAAGCGCGTGTCAACGCCAAGCCAACTTACCGCCCCCCTGTTGGAATCGGCGGTTTAGCTTCAGTCATTGAAGATTAAAGCAGTCCAGCGTTTCCTAGACCGCCCAGTAGTGTTGCTGCCACTGCTGGGTTTTCTGCTGCGCGTTGCCTAATCGACGGCTGCGCGGTAGGCATGGGAGGTAAATCAGCCACCGGGGACACTTCAGGAACTGGAACACTTGTTCGGGTTACAGGAGATGGAGCCGGGGCAGACGCTTGATCTAAATCACCCATTAACGCGGTAGCTTGGTTGACCGCAGAGGTTGCTATCTCGTCCATGCTTTGTGCAGTACCCTGTGCCATAAACGAAGAAATGCTGTCAGATATTAACTCTCCAGCTATTTGACCTCTGGTTTTTACGTCTTCACCCTGTGCAAGTTTTTTATACTTTTGAGTGAATGCCTTGTAGAATCTAGGAGATGAAAATAGCTTTCCAACTACGCTCAGTCTAGCGATAGTTCCCAAGTTTTCTAAAGGGCTTGCGGCAATGTTTGCTGCTACAAGATCACCGCCACTTGCAGATTCCCCAAGAAGTTTCATGGTTCTGCCAAACTGCTGCATTTCATCAGCCATTTCTTTTCCATAAATGACTTCTATCTTGGCTTTGTTTTTAGCAAGCCTATCACCAAACTTGGCAAATTGCGTTCTGTCTGTAAGGAAATTCTTTTCAAAATCTCCTATCAGGTTGTCCATGTAATAGGTTTGAATTTTACCCATTGCTTCAGCATCGTTGTCAAAAAACTTACGCAACGATGTAATGTCTTCCGCACGCATAGAGCCATCAGCGATAAATTCAGCCGCTTCTGTAGCGGTTAAATCTCCACTGGATAGCTTTTTGTTTATGCGGTTTCTATTAAACCTTGCTTCATCATCTAACGCCTTGCTTAAATTCTTTAGCAAATTAACACCTGATTCGTCAGCGCCTGCTGCTACAAAATCATCAATTACTTTTTGATCAATGTTCCGCAGTGATAAAGCGTTTAATTGTTCGGCTAGTTTGCGAACCTCTGACACGTTTTTTCCAAAAAGCTCATCAGCAGTAGAGCCAATTTTATCTAAATTTGTTTTAAACTTAGAGCCAGAAAACTTACCTGTCTTGGTATTCATTGAACTGCTCAACGTGTCACGCAACCATTCAGACGCGATACGCTCTCTAAGGGGCGCAAACGTTCCCTCACCAGCAAAATCATCTATGGCTTTCGCTGCGTCTTGTAGAAGCTGTGGGTTGTCCTTGCGAACAAGGGAACGCATTGCATCTTTTGTATTGACTGTCACATCATTACGCACCGCATTGATCAAGGTTTTCTTCCCTATCGCGCTGCTTACCTTCTCAAACTTTTTATTACCTTCTTTGTAGAAATTGCGAGCGCGGCCTAAATCACGAACTGCATCTCTAATCAATTTTCTACTTCCTACGTTAGCAGAACCCGGCAATGCCTTGTTTAAGAAATTACCAGTCGTTTTACCCGCTAAATCTATCACGTTGTCGATTTGAGGCAAAAAGTCATCAACAACGCCACCAATTGTATCAGAGGTTATGTTGAACATGCCTGTGTCACGCAAACTTTTTCGAGCGTAATAAAGCTGACTGAACGAAGCCTTGTCGCCTAACTCTGCAATTTCTCTTAAAATCATGCCAGCTTTGTGCGGGTTTGTTCCAACTTGAGCGTTCTCAAAACGCCTTGCTTGCTTTGCCGCGTCTTCTGCTATGCCTTTTGTGGAAAAGATGGCTTCATCACCCGCACTGTTTCTAATAGCGTTGTTTATGTTTACAAACTCTGCTTCAGCCAAATCATCAAACGCTTTGTAAGATTGTTGAAACGCCGCGAACAAATCATCTTGTATAGCTGCGTCTTTCTCTGCGGCCTTGCCGAGATTTACCGCTATTTCGTCCATATGCTTCAGCAAACGTTTTTCTTGGTCCCTGACTGCCGAAGACAGTGTTTTGTCTCCCAGCCTAGCGGCATCAGTTAAGGCGTTTGCTGCGCCCTGTATGTCAACCTCATCGCCAGTGCCACGCAGCCACTGCAAATCACGCATAATGTTCTCGTGGTTTTTACGAAGCCTCGCAGACGTACCAAGAGCTTTTTCCGCAATTGCTTGCTGTCGCGCAACAAGAGATGGCGCACCAATAGCGTCTAAGGAGGGCAAGTACCCGCGCCTTTCTGCCTCTACGATATCCGTTATTCTTTCTTCAGGAAGCCCCTTACCAACGCGACCAGCACCAGAAGCAACCCTAAATGCTTTGCCTGCTAATCCAAACACGCCTTCACCAGCGCCAGAAATTAACGCTTCCTTAGCAATGTCTTTGGCTATCTCAGAGCCAGCTTGATCCTGAACGCCTTGTAAAGCCTCAATACCCTCTTCCGCAGCTTTACCTGCACCACCACCTAGAGTAGCACCTATAACTGCACCAAGAACGGGAACTGGGATAGCAGCTTGACCTGCTATTGCCCCACCAACACCGCCGACTAGCGTTGTGCCAAGCCCGGACAAGTCAGATAAATCCTGACGCGTAAATCCTTTTTCATCAATCAAAATTGGGACTTCTGTTTCTATCCCGAACTTTTGTGCGCCTTCAGGCATTAATGCCAGCCTGCCGCGCTGATCCCGTGTATATTCTGTTTCGTTTAAACCAAAGGCTTCACGAAGAACCTTTTCCTGTTCTTCATTTGTGTCAGCACGACCAAGCATAGAGCGTAGCTTTGTATCTTGAACACCTGTGCTGTAATCAAAATCAAGGTTTTCACCTCTTAAAGAAGTTTCATATGCATCTATGACATCTTTCGGCAAGTAATCTTTGGGCTTACTTTTGATGTCACTTATTTTTAAAAACTCTTCGAAAGTTGGCTTATCGCCTGCAATTTTAACATTTATATCACCAAAGCGAGATTGAACTGTGACGTTTCCCATTATTAACCTCCAGTTAAATCAACCGTAGCAATTGGCTTCGTTGTTGTACTTCCGTCTTCATTTCTGGGAACAGGTGACACAAACGGAGTCTCAAGATTTTCGCTCAAAAAATCTACGGTTCTATTATATTCGCCATCACTCACATAATAACTAGGATCATACATGTGCTGCAAGGGTGCTACTAAAGAACTTTTCTTGCTACCAAAGTATGCAAGCATTTCATTTAGGGCGTATTGAACTTGAGACGGAGAAGATGTCATGTTTATATCGCCAAAAGACGCATCCAACATTTTTCTATCATAATCAGAAACTTGACTTTCTTGAATAATAAGACGTTTCATTTCGTTAATTACAGACAATCGCATTGCGTTAAATCTGTCCTCATCACTAACGCCCTCTTTACCAAAATCAATTTGGGGGTCACGAAGCCCAAAGTTTCCAAGTTGTTTCTTGATTCTGTCACCAACAGTTTTGAACGCAGGAGCGTTTTCTTGGGATAACTCCTCAGCAATACCCAACATTTTATTAACGTTTTCTTCGCCTTTAGAATATTTATTCCAAGCATTCGAGACAAGAGCCGCATCAGCAGATGGCCTAGCTAAACGGACCTCTCCACCTGAAGTGCCATATCCAATTTTAACTCCAGAAATAATTTCATTTTTGTCGATGTTTTTTAACTTTAAATCATCTTTAGAAGATTTGTCGGCTTCAAACGATAACTCTAAAAGTTTCAAGTTATAGGCTCTATTTGCTGCGCGGGCTTCTTTGGCGAGTGCGGCCCTAGACGATTCATCTGAGCGCACTGCTTCTAAAGCATATTTACCCGCAGCAAGTTTGGCTGCATTAGCGCGATCAATAGCTTTATCCAACATAGGCTGTGCTGCTTCACCAGCGGAACCAACAGATTGCAACATCTTACCTATGTTAAAGCCTTTACCTGCTTTGTTCTGCATAAGCGCCAAGCCGAACGCCATCAATGCCTTGCTTTTGTCCACCTTGCCGCTTGCATCAATTCCTGTAGCATCAGCAAATTCCTTCTTATAACGAGCAAGAGCCTCTTCACGAGTTTCGCCTTTGGCTGGTGCGTCTTCTTTGCCAGCAGATTTATTAAAGTCTTGCATAGCTGAAATAAACGCATCATCAACCACTTCATCGGTGACACGCATACCTTGTGCTGTAGCTATATCTTCCTCCGCGGCACGAAAATCTTCTGCTTTTTGGGCTGGAGTTTTTAACGCTTCGGCTCTTTCTCCGGGCTTTTCTACAACTTTCTCACGACCACCAAGAACGCCAAGATTATCTAAGTAAGCCTGTATTTCATCTGCTTCAACAGAAGCAAAATCTTCAAGTGGATCAATAGTTGGAAGCTCATTACCTGTAATTTCAGCATACAACTCAGGAGATAGCTTTTTTATCTCACCAGCTTCTTCTATTTCAGGCAAAAAATAATCAGTTGATTCATCTACGAATTCGCCAGCGCGACCATAGCTTTTTTGAGCTAAGTCGAACAAATCTTCACCTAATTCTGGAAATCCAAGAGCAGAAGCCCCTAGTCCACTGACATCAGATGCAGCGCCATATAGTCCATAACCCCCAGCCGCAGCCATGTCCTGAAGATATGAGGCTATACCAAGAGGTAATTTAGCCGCTGGCCCTAGAGTTTTTCTAACAGGGGAGAAAACATCAGATACAGATTGAGCAGTTGTTTTTGGGCTTACTGGTGGTACACCTTCTTGCGCTGCTTGTTCTTCCGCAATCAGTCTATCAAACATCTCAAAGTCAAAGGTGTTAGCCATGTGCGCCTCTTATTGGTTCAATCCCTGCAATGTAGCATATGCGCCAACACCTTGCAGGAATGGATTTGGTTGTGACTGTGGCGTTTGTGTAAACTGCCCGTACATAGAAGCAGAAGGCGATCCTGTTAGATATGTCTGAGCATAGCTATAAGGAGCCAACGCTTGTTGAGTTTTGTTCAATTCATTCTGGCGCAAGAAGTCTTGATACTGTTGATCATACTGACGCTCTTTGCCACCAAGCTCATACATAAACCCAAGATCGGCAGGCTGCATACCAGCATACACGCGACCAATATCAGCAGATGTACCAGCCAATTGACCGTATGCCTTACCAATATCTGCTTGTGCGCCGCCAATTTGACCGTATGTCTGACCAAGACCACCCATCAAGCGACCTGTTTCCAAGTTGCGTTTCTTTTCATCCTGCGCTGCACGAGCCTGCGCTTCTGCGCTTGATAGCCCCATGCTACGATACATATCCGCAGCTTTTGCCATGCGGTTCTGCGCGTCTTCAAATGATTTGGACTCTGTGCTCAGTTGCTGCGCACCGAGGCGACCAAGCTCCTGACCACCAGAAAGCTGACGGCGAGATGCGTCCTCAAATGCTTGCTGCCTTGCAGTTTCTTCAGCTTTAGCTACAGCAGTTTCTAGCTGCGCACCTGTTAGGCCGCGAGCCTGTGCGTCCTCATAGGCTTTTTGCTTGGCTGCATTGATTTGTTGCTCCGCTGCCATCTCGCGCTTCTGCGCATCTTGGAACGCCTGCTGACGCAGTTGCTCTTCAGTTTGAGATAGACCAGCCGAGGTTGTTGCCGCGGCAAGACCGCGCTTTGCTGCATCCTCAAATGCTCTGGATTCCAGCGTTGCACCAGATGTTCCAAGCTGCCCTGTAAGGCCAGATGCTTGCAACGCACGCTTGCGAGCCGCCTCATCTGTTGCCATCGCGCTTGCCAACGCTTTATCGTAACCTTGCGACATTAGATTAGCGACTGTGCTTTGCTTGGCTTCTTCTATAGCACGTTCTGTTTCCGCAGCTTGCACGCCTGCACGAGAGCCACCAAATGCCCCTGCGCCAATTGCTTTAGCTGCACCAGCTTGACGGCGTTGTGCGCCCTCACGCTCAATACGCTTTAAAGCTGCGTCTACAACCTGCTGCTTGTACGGGTCCATAAACTCTTGCGTGCGAGCCGCTGGATCAAATCTTCCAAGGCCCTCTTCCGCAAGCTCAAAGGCGCGGCCTGTGCCACGCTCAAACGCTTCACGCGCACCGAATTCACCTTCGCCTGCCTTTGTTACGTCTCGCCTTGCATCAGCCAAGCCACCAGATTGCTGGTACTCACCTGTGCCACGGCGCATTGCAGCTTCATCAGGACCAAATGTGCCTTGCGCACCAGCTATTGCAGCGCGTGCTGCATCGTAAGCTGTGGGGTCTTGAACAAACTGGCCCAGACCACCCGCTATGGTGCTTCTGGCATCGCTTAAAAGAGCATCTGCGCGTCTTTGTGCATCAAACTGACCAGTAGCGGCATCCGCTCGCAGCTTTGCATCAGCTAGTTCAGTGTCGTAAATTCCTTTTGCACCAATACCACCAGCGCCTGCCTCCAGATAAGATTTTGCTGAAGGAAAGTAATCTGTCAGTGCTTTTGATATTGTATCAGCACCCTCACCAAGCTGTGCGCCAGCTTCAGGAAGATAGCGAACATTACCTTCTGCATCTTGGAAATAAGGCAGGTAACGGTCCATGAAGGCTTGACGGCCTTCAGCAGTACCAAGGGTTCCTGTAACCGCTGCTTGAAGCGGATCAGCCCCAGCCTGCACATAATCAGGTATTTGGAATATGTCTGGGTATGCTTCTGGATCGAGAATACCACCAGTTAAAACTCCTGAGTCATCTGGGGTTCCGTAAATCCGCGCAAAAAGTGCTTGCTCAAGGTCCTGTATATACTGGGGGCGCTGTTGAATTATTGTTTGTGTAGTATCCGACATTACGCCATACCCTCCAGTTTATTCATCATGCCGTACATTTGGTTAATGCCCTTGTTTAAGTTGCCGTTGCCAGCGCCTTTAACTGCATCGCGGGTCATGACGAATTCGCCTGCTGTAAGCATAGCAGGAACATCATCCTTTGTACCAGAACCCTCGCTTGGCATGATGCCACCATCACGACGAGGGAAATATGTAGCCCCGCCTTTGTTTAAATTCATAGGACGATCAAGGCGATTAAACCTAATACGATCCGGGTCAGCCATGATTTCGGCGTAACTCCGATCTTTTGTTCGGCTTATATCTTCTTCTTCATCGTTGCTACCAAACACTGAATCTAAAAGCTGCGCCCCTAGACCCATAGCTAATGACTCACCTATCGGGGTGTTTAATATACGTCCCAGCCCACTGCTTGTGTCAGTGTTGAACATCTCTCCAATACCCAAAAGTCCCTTTGCTCTGGCTACAGGTGCTGGAGGCTTTGCGGCTGCACCACTTAATGCTTCAATTGCGCTGACTTTAGGTTGCCCTGCTGAGAATGGGCTAACACCCGCAGCCTTGGCTACGCTTGGAGCGTCAACATCAGCACCGAACAAGGCACCAAGTCCAGAGTCTCCACCACCTAAATAGCTCAAGCCACCACCAGCCACACCGCCTATAAGCGCGTCACGCAAGGAAGGCTTCTTGCCACCTAGAGTTTGTGCTAAAACATTGCCAATTGCACCTTGTACAATAGGGTTGCTAAAAAATCCACCGCCAGTAACAGCGCCGATAATTTTATCTAAGAAAAACTCAGGCTCGCCTGTTATCGGATTCATGCTATTGCGCTTTGAGCCAACAACATAACGCAGCGGGTCAGCGCCGACATCTCTGAATGCCATACCCAAACCGCGAGCCACTTGAGGTCGCTGCTGCAAGACTTCTTGGGGTACAACCATTTCGCCCGGAGCAACGTGCGCCATCATTGTATCACCGTTTCTACCGTATTGTGCCATGCCTTGCATACTAAACCTCGTGACTTATGCCATTAAGTTACCAAATGTTCCTTTAAAATACTAGAGTGTACTGCCAGAAATAGGCTCTGGAGCCGTAACTCGAATATTTGTACTTCTTTTTTCTGTTCCTGTCCAACTCTCACCGCAGTCTGGACAGTTGCCATCAGGATAACTAGCAACTTCTTCTGGCGTATCAACCGCGTTATCGCAGTTCACACAATGCACCATGTCTGTGCTACTTGAAGGTCGCCATGTAGACCCGTCTGGCATCGTAATTATACTATCGCTCATGATATTGTCACCGTCACTGAACCAATTTCTCCTGTTGCTTGCGATCCCCTTACATAAGGAGAATGCGCTACTGGCACGCGAAGCTGCCCACCGTGATTAAACACCGCGCCGTCTTCTAAGCCACTGTCATCTGTTTGAAGTGCCGTAAACACTGTAAAGGTATTACGCCCCTCGCCGGGGTTTTGCATGTTTTGCAGGTACGTCGAATAAGACCGCAATACTTCTGCGAAATACTGATTGCTATACTCCTCTGGAGGTATGGGGAAGAATGGGAGGTTTAGATTCCTCGACATTACCTTCTCCCGTCTGGTCGGACTTCCACTCTTGGGGAGCCAAGCCTCCAGCCTACACCTGTGTCATCAGTTTCTATTCTGAAGGCAAACGATCTACCTCTAAGCCGAACAAATATCTGATCAGTAAATTGCTCTACCGGGACAGACGCTGTTTTGGCAACCGATCCATTGTTCGTATTAGTATAGTTCCCGCCGGGAAAGTTACGGACTTTCAAGGTCATAACCGCACTAGGCGTTGGGTTTGATGAGTCCCTAAAGGTCATATCTGGTATTAGGCGCTTCATAAACACGAATTGTTCGCCTTCTCCCAAGTCCATCTGACTGCTTTCAATGTATGACGAAATGGCACTGGCAGGAGAGGTGCTACCATCGTCAAAGCCTATTTCCTGAAGGTACAGATAGTGATCGGAACCCGCGGCTATTGGGTCTGAATTAACGCCGCGGTCAAGCCAGCAGGTACGTCCAAGAGTTCCATAATACCAAATCTTTTGCTGGTAATTATACGTCACATATCGGTCATTTTCTGTGCTAGATGATGATGGATAGAACCATGTAACCTCAGAAAACGCCGTATTTGTAGATGCTGTAACCTTTTGGAGTTGATCACTATTGATGTCCGTAAATACATAATCACGAACAGAGCATGGTAGACGCTGCACCGCACCGCCATAAACGTAAAACTCTTCTGCACCCATCCAGAATACATTGTCCTCAACAGCGATTGCAGCCAAAGGACCAGCAATTGTGATGTTTGTGGATATTTCGTTAATGCCGAATGTAAATGGAGGGCCTAGATACTGCATAGCGTGTAGCGATACATCAGTAAAAACGAGTACCTGCTGCCTTGTTTCCAAGGCTGTAACGATTTCAGAGCCAGAACCGATTCGCAAATCACCCGCTGTATTTGTGACCAAAGACTGCCATTCTGTTACATTCTCCTGATCAGAAAAACGTATAAGCAATGGGTCTTGCACACCCGGATTTGTTTCTGAGTCACACCCGAATGCGATAACATGACGATCACGATCAGAAACCAATACCTGCTTGGCAATCGTTGGAACCTTATTAGCCCCTGCAATTGAGGCCAACTCTACGGCTCGACCCATTGGAGAAACAGCTTTTGTGCTTTTATCCCAATAGAATATATCACCATCTCGGACGTTAATAATAAGGTCTTCACCAAAGTTGTCATGCGACCAAATTCTAAGTGTTTGACCAGAAGCAGTTAAAGATGTGCTAGACCCCCAAGCACCGCGACTCCAAGTACCTGCCCCCCAACCGTTACCAACGATTGTGGTGTCCAAGCCCGTGTTGATTTGGTATGTGCCTACGCAAGCAGCGCCGCCACTACCGCTATCTGAGGAAGTAGCAAAGACATATGTAGGGTTAAGCCCTGTTGTAGTTGTAATACTGTTTATAGTGCTTACAGTGCGAGCCTCTACCTGATAGCTATTGTCGTTGATAATGCTAGTTATCTGGTACTCTTGGTTCAAAACATCAGCGGTAATAGCACCGCCAAGAGTAGCAGAACCAGAAAAAGTAACAAAATCGTTTTCTAACGCGCCATGATCTGTATCTGCTACAATTAAAGTCGCGCAATCTACAGCATCACCAGACGTATGCGTAGCGGCTGTCGTGCCATTTACACCCCTAACGCAACCAGTCAGGTCATTTCCAGAAATCAAAGCATAAGTAATAATCTCATCGTTAATTTTTATGCGACCAGACGCTGGAAAACCAGACGCTGACGTAAGGGAAATTGTTGTGTCCAGAATGGCTACGTCTGCGCTCAGTGTATTTGCGCTTGCTGAAAATGTAACGTCTCCAGCCGCCGTTGTTGCGCGAATAGGTGTAATATCGTTATACCCACCACCTTCGTTGATATAATACTTTAGATGCGTTCCAACACCTAAATAGTTTGATCCATCTAAAGCGATCCAAGGATGCAATGCACGACAGGTGCCTAAAAAAGCATTGCTTGATTGCTTGATCCAGCCGCCAATTTTTTCAGGATAACCGAAGCGAAACCGCACTTTATCCATGTCAAACCAGCCACCTTCGTTGCTGTATGACGTAGTTTCACGGTTAATACCGGGTCGGAATTGAAGTTTGGTCAACGGCATCAGCAACCTCCTGTTAAGGCGATTATACACATTTTGAACAATTGTTCGAGTTATTCTTTTTTTGAAAATAAACCGAACAATTTAATCTATAAGCTCAAAGTGCGGTCCATCAATAAATGGCCTGCGCCCTTGTGATCTGCGAAGGTCAATATACGCGTTCATAGCGTCTTCCATTGTGCCTTCCCATTTGCGAATGTCCATAGGATACGGCATTTCAGGCGTGCCCCAAGCAGCGCCCCAACAAATAGGAACTCCCAGTTGTGTCGCTGCCTCTTTAATAGCATCAGCCAAATCATCATAGAGCGAGAGTTCCCAACTCGCCCTACCATTTACAAACGCCATGATGTCGAATGCCTTACCCTCAAGGTGCTTAGACTTCATGGTTTTGCTTGCACCTTTGGCAACCAACTCTTTCTGCTGTTCGATGGTTCTCATTCCTTGCACCACTCCGAAATCGGTTTTTGACAGAGTGATAGCCATTTTAACGACTGCCTGTAGTCGCTCATCAATCCCCTCAAGCCTATCAAGGCTGCGTCGGCTAAGTTTAAAGCTCATATTATTTCCTCTTAAAAAATGCCTGTGCCCCGCGCACACCGAAACTGGCTGAAATTGCAATTCCAAGGCTGTAAAAATACCAATCGGGCGCTTTGGAAAGCTGCTCGAACCCACGATCTACCCAGCCTTCAGCGCCGGGAATAAACGCTAAAATCAATGGTATTGACAGCACAATTACGAACCACTCGTCTTTCCAGCTTGACTTTGCGCCCTCTGCCATAATGCGCTCCCAGTCGGCAACGCTTGTCTCTTTTGACAATAATATTTGGGCTTTCGCCTTCGCCTCAGTAAGTTTTAGCTCCGCTTCGGCTGCGTTTTTATCAGCTTTGCCTTGCAGCCAAGAGCCTGCGAGGTTCGCTATTGGGCCTAATGCCGCGGTAAAAATACTCATTTTTCCGAACCCAACCAAACGGCTATCGTTCCCGTCATAGCCCCACTAACCACTGAAATCATTGCAGATTGCTGCGTTGACAAATCATCAAGACTCATCCCCCATTCGATCACGCGGATATACATAATAGTCATAACAACCATCATAAAACGTGGCATGAGCTTGTATTGCAGAATCTTTTCAAAGGTATTCGCCATGTTACACCTCTATGTTTAACTTCGTTCCTTGCGGCCTATCCGCACTGGTCTTTCGCCCGAATCTATCATAACTTTCCTGTAAGTCCAATCTCTGCTTTACAAGAGCCTCTAAATGGCTGTGGTTGGCCCTATGCTCCTTCTCCACACGTTGCTCCGCTAAATGTGTTTCTATGCGCTCACGCGCTCTGGTTTGCTCATGTATGTCGCTTCCCACATTAAACGGCGCATTACCTATCGCGGAAACACCATCAGCCATTTGCTAACTTGTCTACTCCCCATATCATCGCTACGGTTCCCGCCAAAAAAATTGTAACGCCTAACGCCAATGAAATACCCCAGAACAACCTATCTCTGGCAGCGGCTTGGGCTTCCAAGGCTTCTTTCTGGCGTTTTCTTGCTTCAGCTTGCTCACGCACAACCAAATCCCACATGCCCGGTGGCCCGTATAAACGGCAATGGCTGCGAAGAGTTTCCATAGCTTCTTTGTGGGCCATCTTCGCCTGTGCTATGGCAAAGCCTTCTTGTTCAGAAGACGCTAGTCGGCCCAATGGCCCTTTATGTTTGCCAGATTCTGCAATAGCTATGTCGGCTTCTAGCTTTGCCAATTTTCCAAAATGAGGCATAAGACTGTTTATGTCTTTGCCAGCTTGAACCGCGGAGCTAATGCCCCCCGCTATTTTAGTTACAGCGCCTGCTAAGGCTAAGACTTCTATCATGCTTCACGAAAGCTCCTTGGACAATAATAATCAGGATCAACGCGATAAACGCGCTTGTTATACATGCCGTCACATTGATAGTGACAGGATTTATAAAACCAGCTTCCGTAGCCGTTTATGAATACATGCCCATATCCTATGAATATAAGCGTGCAAAGCATGTTATCGCTCCATTAAGCGATCTATTTTTTCTTCGATACGATCAAACCGCGCAACGATCTGATTCATAACAGCCGTACTGTCACTTTTGGTAACGTATTCTTTCGCCATTTCTTCCCTTGTTTTATTCAAGAGAATTTGAACGCGCCCAAGTTCAGCGTGTTGTGTTTTTATCCACCAACCTAAACCACCGATTGCAGTGGTTAAGCCTAAGTTTATGAGCGCGTTCATTTCCATTATTGTGCCGCTACCTCTTGAGCTTCTTCAGACTCTTCCAAAGACTTTGTCAACATGTCCATAAAGGCTTGCTTGCCGACAGCGAGTTGATCCAGATTAAATTGGGCAGAACCCATCTTTCGGTCCAAGTCAGCAACATGGTTAATCATAACCTTCTGCTGATCTGTCAGTTGGTCTTCAGTGTAGTCAGTGCCGTTGATCGTGACGGTTTTTGTTTGTTTCTCGGCCATCGTGATCTCCTTTTAAGTTAAAGTTACTATGCTGCCCAAGGGTTGCCTGATGCTTCCGTTGGGTTTTTCTGGTTCTCGATGTTTGCAGCGAGAGCCGCTTCCGTATCCGCTTGGCTTACGCTATCCCAAACCCAGCCTTGAGCTTGAGCTTCGGTAACGTCCGCATAGGGTACGAAATCTGGTGATGATGGGTCTGGTGTTAGCCCCACCGTGCCGTAGTTTGACGCAGTATAGGTCACGGCATCATCGCCCGATCCTACAGTTTCTGACGCTGTGCAACGCCAATGTACTACGTTAATCCCACCTGTTGCGACTTCATGTTCGCATGTTGGAATTGTCCAATCGTATGTTACAGCCATTATAGTGTCTCCTGTGAATCAAGGAACGCTTGGTAGTTGTCCTTGCATGTTTGTGTGAATACGGCGTTGCAGATTGCTTGTACATCCGCATCTTCGCCTGTGATGTCATCAAGCGGCATAACCACATGACGATGGAATGAACGGCTCAAGTCTGTGCCATCTTCCCGAATGATCGTCGCAGTGCGAACTTGCACAAACGAGAAATCCCAAATGTCATTTAAGACAGTTTCGATCTTGTCGTTCTTTACTATTTTTTCTAATGCCATCGTTTATCTCCTGTGATGGTTGGACTGACTACCCTGCGATCCAACAGGGGTGTTATGCGGTTCGGTATGTAAGGCTGTAGATAATGTCAAACGCACCTGAACTACCTACAGTCTCAGCGGAAAATTGAACGCTTACCTGTGTAAAATTACCGGCTGTATAGTCAGCTACAACACCAGTTGCAGCAAAGCTAGTTGCCCTCGCCACACCTGTAATTCCAGGACTGTTTGCCGTATCCATTGCTGCTGCTGTTGGTAAAGTTGCAGAAAAGAAAGTATCAGTTGCACTACTAGATATTGTCAGCCCACTAATTTTTACCTGTATAGTACACAAGTTGCCAACCTTAGTGTAAATCGCACGAGTAATAGATGCTGTACCTGTCAGGTTTGTAAGGTTTGCAATAGTCGGAGTAAAGGTCCCCTCCTCATAGTCATCCAGAGCATTCGCC
>Ga0222718_10000288_pt1 | contig 55469 bp, 48 predicted proteins | sample C33_27DmetaG_FD_165045 | JGI IMG/M metagenome (GOLD analysis project Ga0222718, IMG submission 165045) | Estuarine water microbial communities from San Francisco Bay, California, United States - C33_27D | ecosystem: Environmental > Aquatic > Marine > Unclassified | place: USA: California... | reverse complement strand
TGCTCGGCGTTGCTGGCGTGTTCGGCGGTTCTCTGTTCAGTGCAATGCACGGTTCGCTGGTTACCTCTTCGCTGGTTCGTGAAACCACCGAAAACGAGTCCCAGAACTATGGTTACAAGTTCGGTCAAGAAGAGGAAACCTATAACATCGTTGCTGCCCACGGGTACTTCGGTCGTCTGATCTTCCAATACGCTTCCTTCAACAACTCCCGTTCGCTGCACTTCTTCCTCGCAGCATGGCCTGTTGTCGGTATCTGGTTCACCGCTCTGGGTGTCTCCACGATGGCGTTCAACCTGAACGGTTTCAACTTCAACCAGTCCATCATGGATAATCAGGGTCATGTCCTGAACACCTGGGCTGATGTTCTCAACCGTGCTGGTCTTGGTATGGAAGTCATGCACGAGCGTAATGCTCACAACTTCCCCCTGGATCTCGCTGCTGCTGAGTCCACTCCTGTCGCTCTGACTGCTCCCGCTATCGGTTGATCGTCAGTACGATATAAAAAAACGGGGTCTTCGGACCCCTATTTTTTTCTCCAATGATTAGTACAGATACTCCATACAAATTGAGGGAAATAATTATGGATACTTACCCTCAGTTATACTGGTTAAAAGATTCAAAGGTTAAAACTAATGACAACAAGTACACTAACAATTCCACAGAGGGGGTGGTTCGATGTCCTCGATGACTGGCTTAAAAGGGATCGCTTTGTCTTTGTGGGTTGGTCTGGACTACTACTTTTTCCCACTGCTTATCTTGCAATTGGTGGCTGGCTTACTGGCACGGCGTTTGTTACAAGCTGGTATACCCACGGGATTGCGTCTTCTTACCTTGAGGGTTGCAATTTCCTTACAGCAGCTGTGTCAAGCCCTGCTGACGCTATGGGTCATTCTCTTCTTCTACTTTGGGGTCCTGAGTCTCAAGGAGATTTCGTCCGCTGGGTCCAACTTGGGGGACTCTGGACTTTTATGGCGCTCCACGGAGCCTTTGCTCTCATAGGATTCATGCTTCGGCAGTTTGAAATCGCACGTTTAGTTGGTATCCGTCCCTACAATGCTATCGCTTTTAGTGGTCCGATTGCTGTCTTTGTGTCTGTTTTTCTCATGTATCCTCTCGGACAGTCCTCGTGGTTCTTTGCGCCGAGTTTTGGTGTTGCAGCGATTTTTAGGTTCCTCCTATTCCTCCAAGGTTTCCACAACTGGACGCTCAACCCCTTCCACATGATGGGAGTTGCTGGTATACTGGGAGGAGCACTGCTCTGTGCCATTCATGGTGCTACTGTAGAAAACACACTCTTCGAAGATGGTGAACAAGCAAACACTTTCAAAGCATTTGAACCGACTCAAGAAGAGGAGACTTATTCCATGGTCACCGCAAACCGTTTTTGGTCGCAGATTTTCGGTATTGCATTCAGTAATAAGCGTTGGCTACATTTCTTTATGCTGTTTGTTCCTGTTATGGGTCTTTGGACCTCTAGCATCGGTATTATTGGTCTTGCACTTAACCTTAGAGCTTATGATTTTGTTTCACAAGAGATCAGAGCTGCGGAGGATCCAGAATTTGAAACGTTCTATACGAAAAACATCCTCCTCAATGAAGGACTCCGTGCCTGGATGGCTCCTGTAGACCAACCACACGAGAACTTTGTGTTCCCTGAAGAAGTCTTGCCTAGGGGCAACGCTCTCTAAACCACTTTCCAAAGTGTCACAGCACTCCTTGCATGGGGTGCTTTTTTATTGTATAATACTCTTATAGTCAATCAGATTTATGACCTACGAAGCAGAAGTTCAATTCAAGTTTGATGCTACCTACACTCACTCCTATGGTGGGTTTGGTTCTACTATTGGTGATGATGACTTTCTCCCCGAAGAACATTACCTGATTACGGCACCTGCTGCTGATCTCAACTGCAAGCAGTATTTCAAGTTATTTGAGAAATTCATGCTATGTGTAGGCATGTGCCCTACTAGTATTCGCTCTGGTGCTATGTCGTTGGTCTTCAATGACATGGTGAGTGAAGAAGAACAGCGTAAGGTCTGTAAAGAGTATGAACTGACCATGGATGAAGACCTGGATAAGAAATACCAGGAGTGGAAAGAGCGTGATGCTCAATGGGCAAAATTGAATACCCACTATAAAAATAACTTTGAAGATAGTGCAAACGGAGTAGCATAATGAGTATCCCACATTTCAAATCCCAACACGACTGGGAAGCATTTACCCAAATCTTTGATAGTCAGTGGCATTGTAAGCGAGCACTGCTAAATCGTGTCAAAGATGATATGTTCCCTGGTTTTGAGTGGCACTCACTCACACCAAAGAGCATTGAAATCATCAATGACATCGTAACAAATCTCTTGTATGATGTAGATCGTAAGTTCAAAGAGACACACCAGGACTATAAGACTGAGGATGATGACCTCTTCATTCCTTATCGTTCATTCAAGGAGAATGTAACGGAAGCACTCGAAAGTGCCCTTGATAACTATCACATTAAAAAAGAATGTCCTCCTTGTGATACACTTGCTTGTGCCGATCATTTGACTGATGAATAAAATTTTGATATAATGAGAGGGTTAATACCCTCTTTTTTTATGCTTGGGAATCTTGAACCAGAAGAACGTATTATGTCTCAACCAACTGTAATGGAACAAGTTGCTGCTTTGATAGAAAAATATGGATGGGAAGAAGGTGATGAGATTTCTGTTGAAATGGCAGGAACTCAAGTCTCTGGTATTGATGTTGGTGAAAACTACAATGCAAAGTGGCAATCTCCTATTGGTACTCGCAAAATCAATAAAGATGCATTCATTGTAATCAAGAATCAAAGTCGTAGAGACTTGACTAAATCTCAACCTTTTCCTGAAGGTGAGTTCAAACAACGCCACCCATACGAAAAGAAATGAACGGTTACTATACTGTATTTGAACCAGGCGGTAAAAAGATTGCCGATTGTGGTTCTCTCCGTGATGCCACCACTCTTGTTGGTATGAGAGGTGATGGACACTATTATCAGTTCACACCTTATCCTGGAGAGATTGTTGATGTGTCTCTAGGTAAGCAACTTCCCACCCGTGATATTGTTGTGAATATGGACGGGGGTGTCGGCGGTTCTTGGCAAGAGGTCGAAACAATTGAAGTTAATGGACAACGAATACCAGTTCAGCAACTTCCAATTTCTACAGAAAAACCCCTCAATTTAAGTTAATACATACTATTACTTGCAACTAAAAAATGAAAAAAGACCAAATGATTCAAACCTTGACAAAGCAAGGTGAAGATATTAAAAAAGAACTTATTGAGATGCAACAAACCTTTACCACAAAAAAGGAACTGTTGGTCCGCATCGAAGGTGCCCTAGAGGCACTCAATGCTCTTGAGGATGAATTACCATCACCAGAAGCACCAGTTGCTCCAGATCATACAGATGCCGCAGCGGCACTGGGAGTTCTAAAATAGTCAATTAAAACACGGATAAATAAAAGGAGACTTACATAAGTCTCCTTTTTGGTAAATACCGAATGTTATAAATGGCAACACCTTTCAGGTTAAAACGATCTTCAATACCTGGAAAAAGACCAGGGTTATCGGATCTGCAGCTAGGAGAACTAGCTTTAAACTTTAATGATGGTTACCTATTTGCGGAGAGAGACACTGGTGGTGTCGGAATAGGTACAACCATTTCATTATTGACTCCCTGGACTGAAACGTTCGGTGCAACATCCATCTATTATGAACAAATAGTTGGTATTGGACTAACAAATCCGACATCAACACTGGATGTAGATGGAACAGTAAGAATTACTGGAATATCGACTTTCTCATCAAATGTAGATATTGATGGTGATGTAGATATTGATGGACATACCGAACTTGATAACGTAAATATTTCTGGAATTGTCACTTCTTTTGAATTAGATGTAGAAGGACATACTGAGTTAGATAACGTTAATATTAGTGGTATCGTAACCGCATTTGAACTTGACGTAGAAGGACATACCGAACTTGATAACGTCAACATCAGTGGAGTAACCACCTTCTTTGATGCCGCAGATTTTGATGGTGATGTTGACATAGACGGTCACACTGAACTAGACAATGTAAATGTATCTGGTGTATCAACATTTGTTGGTGTGGGTACTTTCCAGAATGACTTATATGTTGCTGGAAATCTTTATGTTCTTAATGATGTATCATTTGATGATATCAATGCCGAAAATATTAACATAACTGGCATTGCAACAATTGGTTCTATTTTAGATTTAAATGGAACACTAAATGTATCTGGTGTTTCTACATTTACCGATACAACAGACAATACTTTAGGTGATTCTAACACTGGCGCAGTCCAAATCGATGGTGGACTTGGTGTTGATAAAAATGTTACCATCGGTGGTAACTTAGACGTTCAGGGATATTCAAACTTTGTTGGTGTCGTAACCTTTAGAGGTGGCACAATTAATATTGGTGATGCAAATACCGATGATGTTAATATTGGTGGTGAGTTTGTATCTGATTTAATTCCAGACGAAACAAACTTATATAATCTTGGTTCGGATTCCAAGCAATGGAAAAATCTTTATATTGATGGAACCGCAGATGTAGATGCACTCACAGTATCGGGAGTTTCTACATTTACTGGTGCCATCGATGCCAATGGTGATCTTGATGTTGATGGTGTCACCGAATTAGACATCACTAATATTTCAGAGACATTAAACGTTACTGGAGTATCAACATTTGCGAGTGATGTTGATATTAATGCTTCTGTAACTATCAGCACTGATCTGGATGTAGATGGGCACACAGAATTAGATAATATTAATATTTCTGGCGTATCGACTTTTGTTGGTGCTGCCGACTTCAATGGTGATGTTGATATTGATGGACACACAGAATTAGATAATGTCAATATCAGTGGTATTGTAACTGCATTTGAATTGGATGTTGATGGTCATACTGAACTTGATAACGTAAACATCTCCGGTGTAACTACATTCACTGGTTCCATCGATGCCAATGGAGACTTAGATGTTGATGGTGTCACCGAACTTGATATTACCAATATTTCGGAAACTCTTAATGTTACTGGAATATCAACCTTTAATTCCAATGTTGATATCAATGCTGATATTGATATTGATGGACACACTGAGTTAGATAACGTTAATATTAGTGGTATTGCAACACTATTTGAACTTGATGTAGATGGTCATACGGAATTAGATAATGTTAACATCTCGGGCGTTACGACATTTGCTGGTAACATCGATGCGAATGGTAACTTAGATGTAGACGGGCATACAGAACTTGACGATTTAAATGTATCTGGCGTATCTACGTTTAATGATTCCGTAAAAATTTCTGGAACTAATACACTTTCATTTAATAATAGTTCTTTAAATATTAGTCATAGTGGTGGAAATGCAAATGTTTCCAATGGTGCTGGTGATTTAATTTTTGGTGCAGATGGAAATAGAAGTATTAAACTTGAAAGAGTTGGTGTCGCCACTCTTGCTAGATTCACTCATGGTGGATCTGCAGAACTTTATTTTGATGGATCAAAGAAATTTGAAACTACAAATGAAGGAGTTCTAGTAAGTGGTTTAACAGAAACTGAAACTCTTTCTGTTACTGGAGTTACGACATTTGCGGGTAATGTTGATATCAATGCTGATATTGATATAGATGGTCATACCGACCTTGATAATGTAAGTATCAGTGGTATCGTAACTGCATTTGAACTTGATGTAGACGGTCACACTGAGTTAGATAATGTAAACATTAGTGGAATTGTAACCGCATTTGAATTAGATGTAGAAGGGCATACTGAGTTAGACAACGTTAACATCTCTGGAGTCACAACCTTTGCTGGAAACATTGATGCGAATGGTAACCTCGATGTTGATGGGCAAGCAGAACTTGACGATTTAAATGTATCTGGAATATCCACATTTGCTGGAAACATTGATGCGAATAGTAGTGTTGATATCGCACTACACCTGGACGTTGATGGTCATACCGAATTAGACAATGTAAACATTTCTGGTGTTTCCACGTTTGCATCAAATCTTGATATTAATGCCGATATTGATGTTGATGGACACACTAATCTCGATAACGTAAGCATTTCTGGTGTTACGACATTTACTGGTAATGCTGATTTTGATGGTGATATAGACATTGATGGGCACACCGAACTTGATAATGTCAACATCTCTGGAGTCACAACATTTGCTGGTAATGTTGATGCGAATAGTAGTGTTGATATCGCACTACACCTGGACGTTGATGGTCATACCGAATTAGACAATGTAAGTATTAGTGGTATTACAACTTTTGTTGGTAACATTGATGCAAATGGTGATGTTGATATTGACGGACATACCGAACTTGATAATCTGAATGTATCTGGAGTTTCTACTTTTGTAGGAATTGTCACCAGTCAAAGCACACTCTTTACTACACAGTTAAGTTCATCTGGTGTTTCTACTTTCAATGGACTGGTTGATATTAATGCCAATGGTCAGGCAAATTCATTCAAGGTTGAAGATTTAACTAATGATCGAATTGTAATTGCTGGAACTGGTGGTGAATTAGAAGATGATGCTAATTTAACATTCAATGGAACTCAACTTTCCGTTGGTGTCCATTTAGATGTAGATGGACATACAGAACTTGATAATGTAAATGTCAGTGGAATGGCAACCATTGAGAGTTTACATGTAAACACTGACTTTGATGTTTATGATACACAGGCAGTATTTCATAATGATGTTTTAATTACAGGAAACCTGAGTATTGGTGGAACCACCACTGTTATTCAAGCACAAGATTTACAAGTATTTGATAAGGATATTGTTCTTGGTGTCACCACTGATGCTTTTGGTAATGATATTTCCACAGATACCACAGCAAATCATGGTGGCGTTGCGGTTGCATCAACAACTGGCAATCCTCTAGTTGACCTAACAATTCCTGGTGTTGAGGAACTTGCTGCCACATATAAGAAGATTATGTGGTTCCAGGAAGGTGCTTTCAGTGGACTTGGAACAGATGCCTGGTTAATTAACTATGCGGTTGGTATTGGATCCACACAATTCCCGACTGGAACCAGACTGGCTGTTGGTGGTATTCAATTTACCGAAAATACTATTGTAACTCCCAATATTGATATTGAAGAAAATCTATCAATTATTGGAAATCTGGATGTTGATGGACATACCGACCTCGATAATGTAAGTATCAGTGGTATTGCAACACTATTTGAACTTGATGTTGATGGGCATACTGAATTAGATAATGTAAACATCAGTGGTATTACAACATTTGTTGGACTAGCAGATTTCAATGCAAACATTGATGTTGATGGTCAAACAGAATTAGACGATTTGGATGTTTCTGGTGTATCCACATTCTCGGGTGCAGCAGACTTCAATGATAATGTTGACATCGCATTACACCTGGATGTAGATGGTCATACCGAACTTGATAATGTTCGCATTTCTGGTGTTACAACATTTGTAGGAACCGCTGATTTTGATGGAGACATTGATGTTCTGGGTCAGACTGAACTCGATAATCTAAATGTATCGGGCGTATCCACATTCGCAGGTCTAGCAGACTTTAATGCTGATATTGATGTTGATGGACATACCGAGTTAGATAACGTTAACATCTCTGGAGTCACAACCTTTGCTGGTAACATTGATGCCAATGGCAATCTAGATGTAGATGGACATACTGATTTAGATAATGTCAGTATCAGTGGAGTTACAACTTTTGTTGGTCTTGCCGACTTTAATGGTGATGTGGATGTTGATGGACAAGCAGAACTTGACGATTTAAATGTATCTGGCGTATCCACATTTGCTGGTAACATTGATGCCAATGGTAATCTAGATGTTGATGGTCATACAGAATTAGATAATGTTAACATCTCGGGCGTTACGACATTTGTTGGTGATGCCGACTTTAACGGTAACGTTGATATTGATGGGGGAACCGAATTAGATAATCTCAATGTTTCTGGTGTATCCACATTCGTTGGTGTCAGTGCTTTCCAGAGTAATATTGATGTAGATGGACATACTGATTTAGATAATGTTAGTATCAGTGGAGTTACGACATTTGCGGGTAATGTTGATATCAATGCTGATATTGATATTGATGGTCACACTGAGTTGGATAATGTCAACATCAGTGGTATCGTAACTGCATTTGAATTAGATGTAGACGGTCACACTGAATTAGATAACGTTAATATTAGTGGTATCGTAACAGCATTTGAATTAGATGTAGACGGTCACACTGAATTAGATAACGTTAATATTAGTGGTATCGTAACAGCATTTGAATTAGATGTAGACGGTCACACTGAGTTAGATAATGTCAATGTTTCTGGAGTTGTAACTTCAGCACAATTTGTTGGTCCACTCACTGGAAATGTAACAGGAACAGCAACGACTGCTACTAAGATAGCAACAACATTGGGTGGATCAGAAACTGATTACTTTGTAATGTTGGCACAGGGTGCTGGTGGAGATAACTTTGTAAGATTGGATGGTGGTATTAAATACAATACCCCAACAGACACTCTTACAATTGGTGGTGGACTTAATGTTTCTGGTTTATCGACCTTCGTTGGCATTACAACAGTTCAATCAACACTTTTCACCAATCAGTTAAGTGTTGCTGGTGTTTCTACATTTACCGATACAACAGACAACACTTTAGGTGATGCCGATACTGGTGCATTCCAGATTGATGGTGGACTTGGTGTTAATAAGAACGTAACGGTTGGTGGAAATCTGGATGTTCAGGGATATTCAAACTTTGTTGGTGTCGTAACCTTCAGAGGTGGAACAATCAATATTGGTGATGCCGACACCGATGATGTCAACATTGGTGGTGAGTTTATTTCGAGTCTGATTCCTAATGATGATGCAACTTATGTTCTTGGTACTTCTTCCAAGAGATGGAGAGATGGTAATTTCTCTGGTATCGTAACCACAAACAATCTATATGCATCTGGAATCACGACAACAGTTTTGTTTAATGTTGGTGTTGGTGGAACAGTTATTACCACAACAGAAACTGGATTAGTTGGTATCAATTCAACATCACCAACTACAACACTGGATGTTGGCGGTGCTATAAATAGCAATACAGATGTAACAATCAATGGAACAAGTGTTCTTTCTACAGCAGAAAATGATGCAGTCGCACTTGCAATCGCACTAGGATAATAAAAGATGGCAAATACATTTAAATTAAAGTCAACATCTAATGTGGGAGTATCGACTGTAGGAATCTACACTGCTACTTCTCCTGTTACGGCGACTGTTGTGATTGGTATTACTCTTGCCAATACATCAGGAAGTGGAATTCACGTTGGTATTGGTATTACCAGACCAGCAGCAGACACCACGAAAGAAGATATTAATTTAATCAAAGATGTTCCAATTCCACAAGGATCATCGTTTGAATTTATGCAAGGTAATAAGATTGTATTAGAAGCAGATGATACTATAACCGCAAAGAGTGATGTTGCCGACAGTCTTGATGTGGCACTTACGATTATGGAAATTACCCCATAAGGAAATAAGATATGGCACTTACTAAAGTTAGTGGAGACGTATTACAACAACCAATTGATGTCGGTATTATTACTGCCACGAGTGCAGATTTCAGTGGAATTGTAACTGCATCATCAATTAATGCCACAACTGCAACCTTTAGTGGTAATGTAAGTATCGCAGGCACACTGACTTATGAGGATGTAACTAATATTGATTCAATTGGTATTATAACTGCTAGAGATACTATAGATGCACAAGGTAATGTAACTGTTGGTGCTGGTCTTTCTGTTGTCGGTGTTTCTACGTTAGGAAACACTGTAGTTGGCGGTGCCACTACAGAGATGGTAATTAATGGTGATTTGAGAGTCACTGGTATTATTACTGCAGGAACCGGAACTGTCACTATTGATGGTCCAAATAATCGTATTGGTATTGGAACTGCATCTCCAAGAACAACTTTAGATTTATCAGAAGAAACTGGTGGTATTGCACTACCACAAGGAACCACAGCACAAAGACCCACTGGAAATAACCCATACATAAGATACAACACAACCAACAGTGCTTTGGAGTTTTATAACGGCACTGATTGGGTAGAGATTATCAGTGACTATTTCCCTTCTGGTTCAGTAATTTTAGGTTGAGGTAAGATATAATGGCGAACGAATATTTAAAAAGAACTCCTACAAGCACTGGTAATAGACTCAAAGCAACTTGGTCTTTTTGGGTTAAAAGAAATAAATTAGAAGGCACTTCTGCATCAACATATCTTTTTTATGCAACTTCTGGTAGTGGAGCAGATGCAGCCAGATATAATGATGATGATGGTGGTGATTCTCTAAGAACTCTTTTTTGGAACGGAACTAATAATGGTGGATTCATTAATTATGATAAGTTGAGAGATACTTCATCTTGGCAGCATTACTTGATTGTATATGACTCAACTCTAAACACTAAAGATAATATGTCTAATAATGACCAGACACTTGAGAGAATCAAAATCTTTGTGAATGGTCGTAGAATGATTGAAACTGGTGGAAGTAGTGCACAAAACACGGGAGTCTCAGCAAATCAATTACTAACTAAGTGGGGAAACGCTGGTATTGTTAACGCATTATTTGCTACTAATACGGGAACAAATACGTCTGCTTTACAGACAATGGATACTTTCTTTGTAGACGGTCAAGCACTCACACCAGATGTGTTTGGATTCTATAAGGACGGAAACGGTTATATCTCTGCTGGATCTACACAATCAACTGATTTCAGACCAGGACAATGGGTTCCAAAGACACCAAGAGTCATCAAAGCACAAATTGAACGCAATGGTGGTTTTGGCGTTAATGGTTACTATCTACCAATGAATGATAGTTCCAACTTTGGTGCTGACTTCCACACCACACCAAATAGTATTATCACTCTGAAAGGAGAGAACCTACCACAACCACGCAATGGTGCTCCAACGACTACTGATGCTTATGTAAGTCAGTTGAGAACAGACCCTTATGCTGCTAATTTGGTTCTTGCTATTCCATTTATTACTGGTGGACAAGGTAGTGGTGCTGGAGATTATTCTGCAGATATTAAAGGAACTGGAACAAATAAAACAGTAACTCTTAATGGTACATTTTCTGTTGGTGAATGTGCTTCTTATTATGGTTCGGCATTAAAAGGCAGTTCTGGAGCTAGATGGGTTGAAGTATCAGCAAATTCTGATTTTGCCAATTTATATGATGTTGATCACACCATAGAATTTTGGTATAAAAATGATGCTTGGACTAGTGGATATCTACCACATAATGATATTATGGGTCTAAATGTAAGTGGAACCACGAATGTTGCTTGGAGAATTACATTCACTGATAAAAATGTAAATAATCAAGTGGAAGATGGTATAGAATTGTTTGGTGATACCACATTTTCCACAGGACCACAAATTCTTAATAATGATTGGAATCATTGTGCTGTTGTGCAAGAAGGGAATAACACAACAATATACATTAATGGAGTTGCTCAGGTCATAGGTGGAAAACATGGATATGCAGCAAATAAAGCATCAACTGGACCTATCATTATTGGTGCCGATCCAAGGGTAAATCCTCAAGATGGTTCTACTTACTTATATAATGGTCAATTACAAGACATCCGTGTCTACAAAGGTGTAGCAAAATACAAAGGTGGATTTGATGTTCCGAAACCTTATACACCAGTAGGTATTGAGACTTGGAGAGCAGTTTCTGATACGACTGCGAATAACTTTGCTACTTTGAATGCTCTCTATAGAGGTGAATATAATAATAGAACATTAACAAATGGCAATCTTACAGTATCTCATAGTAGTGATGATGCGATGGTTGCTAATGTCGGTGTAACTACTGGTAAATGGTATTGGGAAACTTTACCATCTGCTATTAGTGGCAATAATAACTATTATGGTATTGTTGGAGCAGGAGCAAATAGTTTACGTGATTTATCATATTATTATAGAAGTGGTAGTGGAACTATTGTAAGAAGAATTGATAATGTAACCACCAATTTACAATCTAGTCTTACAAATGCTTCTGCTAATGATGTTATTGGTATTGCTTTCAATGCTTCGGATAAAGAATTGTCTTGGTATTTAAATGGAAGTCAACTAGGGACCACTGTAACTAGTGTAGCATCTGCAACAAATGGTAATTCTGAATATTTCCCATTAGTTGCCAATGAAAATAGTGCTGGTGGTAAAGTTAATAATTTAAACTTCGGTCAAAACCCAACATTCTCTGGAAACACCACAGCAGGAACCTTCACAGACAGCAACGGCAAAGGACTCTTCAAGTATGAACCTCCAAGTGGTTTCCTAGCATTATGTGAGGATAACTTACCAACTCCTGCGATTAAGAATCCTGGTGAGCACTTTAAGACTGTGCTTTATCATGGTGATAGTAATGATGGTAGAAGTATTACTGGTGTTGGATTCAAACCAGATTTAGTTTGGATTAAAGAAAGAACAAGCAGCAGTGGTCATTATATACTAGACTCTCTTAGGGGAGCAACTAACTACATAAGACCTAATGAAACAAATGCTGAAGCTTCCTCTGATAATACTATTAAGTCTTTTGACTTTGATGGATTTACTCTTGGTGATAGTGGAGCATTTAATGTTGATGATGACTATGTTGCCTGGTGTTGGAGAGCAGGAGCAGGCACAACATCAATAAACACAGATGGTTCAATTGATTCTGTGGTGAGTGTCAATCAGGATGCTGGGTTTAGTATTATAAAGGTAGATAGTTTGCCCGCTTTAACTACGTCTACATTTGGTCATGGTCTTAACAAAAAACCAGATTTCATTATATTTAAATCAAGAAATAATTCAACAAACTGGGATGTTTATCATAGTAGTTTAACTCCTGATGGTGAGAGAAAACTTTACTTAAACGGAACAAATGCTGAAATAGATTCTGGTTTTATGGGTGATACGCCACCAACTTCATCCGTAATTAGTTTTAATCCTGGAAGTAGTATTTCTAATCATATTGTCTACTGTTGGGCAGAAATTGAAAATTTCAGTAAGTTTGGAAGTTATATTGGGAATGGAAATGCTGATGGTCCTTTTGTATTTACTAATGGTCGTCCTGCATTTGTAATGATTAAAAGAACTGATACTACTGGAAGTTGGGTTATATTAGATTCTTCAAGAAAATCAGTAAATCCAAATGATAAAAGATTATATCCAAATCTATCTAATATTGAAGAGACTGGAGTAGATATAATAGATTTTTTAAGTAATGGGTTTAAGATAAGAGAAAGTGGAAACTTAACTAACGCTTCTGGTGGAACTTACATCTTCGCTGCCTTCGCTGAGTCTCCATTTACCACAGCAAACGCTAAATAACTAAAAAACTCCGATGATTATCACATCAAACACAGTTAATCACGAATATACAATACCTCACCTATCAATCGTCGGAGAAGTTGATGGGTTAGAAAATGTCGCATATCAGGCACAGATATACTTACATTCCTCAACAACCTTTGACCATACTTATGAGACTACCATATGGGATATGGAGTCACCAGTAGGTATCGCAACCACAGTTACAGAGACCAAGACAGTCACTGAGTTTACTCACTTTAATGTTGACTTGAATACTGTTGGTATTACCACTGCCTCATTCACTGCCTTTGATGACTTAGAAGAAGACCAAGTGATTCAGTGGTGTCTTGATGCTGATACTGATAGAATACAAGGTATTCAAGATACACAAGAAGCAAAGACCTTAGAAGCAAAAGATAAGATTTTAAACCCAAGAAAATATCAGAGAGACACTCCTGTAACTCCATGGAGAAAAAGAGCAGACGAAGCATCTATAAATAACTAAAAAAGCATAATGGCATATCTAGGTATATCTCCAAATATAGGTGCTTACACCAAACTTGATGATATATCAGGTTCATTTGATGGTATTGAAACCACTTTCAGTTTAACCTCTGGAGGTAAACCTTTTTATACTACCAATCCCTATACATTGTTTTTGGTTCTTGGTGGTGTCATTCAAGAACCAATTGTTTCCTTTACAATTGATAGAGATCAGATTACTTTTGCATCTGCACCAACTGCAGGTTCACAATATTATTGTCTTGTTTTGGGAAACACTTTCCACACTGGTGGACTGAAGTCAATTCCTGTTTATACTCAGGATGGTACACGTTATACTGTTCCGATCACGGCAACCACTATGCCCGTTATTGGAAGAACAGAAACTTATCCCGTCTTTATCAACCCAGCATAAATACATTTAAACCAGTAAGTTATAATGGCAAATAGAGTTCCATTAGTTGTAGATACTACTACATTATTTTTAAAAGAACTTCCTGTTGGGGATGGTTTAAATCTTACTGACTCTAATATTGTCGGTGTAACCAGTATTGGAATTGGCACAGCAGATCCAAAGTATTCGGTACACGTTATTGGTTCGGGAACAACCGCACTTTATGTTGAGGGTCAGTCACAATTAACTCAGGTTGCAATTACAACTACTAGTACTGATTTGACAATGGTTACGGGTAGAACTTATGCATTTTATTCTGGCACTAATACATTAACTTTACCAGCATCTCCGACAGCAGGGGATACTTTAAGGATAATAAATAGAAGTGGTGATATTACCACGACTATTGCAAGGAATGGAAGTAGTATTATGGGAGTTGCCGATGACGTTACGTTTGATTTAATTAATGAGACTTTTAATTTTACATATGCCAACGCAACTGACGGTTGGATCATAAGTAGGTAAGAGGGGATTATGCCACAATTATTATCAAGTCTTTTCGGTAAAACTCTAACTGGTGCAGCAGGCGGTATTTCAACCTCTACTGGTGATCTATACGTTGATGGAGACATATATTTTACTGGTTCATTACAACAGAATTTAGAAACTTTTGCTTCTGGTGTTGGAATTAATTCTGGTGGAACAAATATTGGATATGGTATTACAACTCTGAATTTTATTGGTATAGGAAATACTTTCTTATACGATTCTGGAACAAATACTGTAGACATTAGTATTTCTGGTGGTGGTGCAGAAGAAACCACATCAGTCTCAACAACAAGTGCAACATCGGTATTAAGTTTTGCAGCAGCATCATACCGTTCGGCATCAATTCTGGCACAGATTACACAAGGTTCTGCATATCAGGCAGGAAGATACTTATTAGTTCATGACGGTTCAACAGTAACAGTAGTCGAAGAATCTGCTGTTGCAACTGGTTCTTTGTTGGGGTCATTTAATGGAGCAATTAATGGTTCCAATGTAGAATTCCAAGTTACAATGAATTCTGCTTCGTCTGCAACAGTCATTGTAAAAGCAGATAAGATTTCAGCATAGGTAATATAATATGCCTAATATTCGTGTTGGTTACGGTTCAGACTTTGTAGTAAAGGACCAAAAAGTTGGCATAGGTTCAGAAGATCCGAGAGCACTACTTGATGTTCGTGGAACTCTCAAAGGTGATTTTAATATCACAGGAGTTTCTACTCTTCGTGTTTATGGTGGATTCGCGGCACAAAAGCAGAATGTTACAAAAGATTCCAGCATTGGATTCAGCACCACTGGAATCGGAACGGTTGGTATTACATCATTCATTTCAGTCAACGAAAGAGAGAGTGGATTCACAAGTCTTGTAGGAGAATATAATACAGTATCAGAAGACCTTATAGTAGACGAAGGAAAGATATTTGAGGTCTCAACGACCAACATCACTGGTATTACAACACTCGGAACACAAGAAGTTTATGCACCTGATGATTCTGTAGTCAGTGTCGGAACATTAGAAAGTGTAAGTATTCAGTCACACTTTAATGTCCCTGATGGTGGTATTAATGATAGACCAGACCAACCAACAGAAGGAATGGTAAGGTTTAATGATGACCTGAATACACTTGAGTTTTATAATGGAATTGAGTGGAGACAATTTACAGTCTCTGGTGCAAGTGGTCGTGGTGTTTTTGGTGGTGGAAGAACACCAGGAGACTCTGCAATCATTGATTATATTCAAATTATGAGCACTGGAAATGCGATAAATTTTGGAGACCTACGTGTTGCAAGAACAGATGCCGCTTCATTTTCAAATGAACTTCGTGGGATATGGGCAGGAGGAAAAGATCCAGCAGTTTCTACACATATTGATTATATAACTCTAGCATCTAGGGGAAATGGTGTTGATTTTGGAGATGTAACTCCAGCAGCAATGGGTGCATCTGGTGCTGGAGCATCTTCTAGTACTCGTGGTGTTTTTGCATTAGGGCAAGCGCCAGGGGCATCAAATGTTCTACATTATGTTCAAATAATGACCACTGGAAACTCTGTGGATTTTGGAGATCTTACTGGTAATCTTTCAGAGGGAGCTGCGTGTGGTTCTCCAACAAGAGGACTATTTAATAAAGGAACTGGTAGTGCTGGAATAGATGTTATTACGATTGCATCATTGGGAAATGCAGTTGAATTTGGCGACGATATAATGAGACCAGATCAGCAAAGAGGATGTGGTTCGTGCTCCAACTCTATTCGTGGATTATTTGCTTCTGGTGGTACGGCAACGGTACAAACTGATAATAATGTTATTAGGTATGTAACCATTGCAACTAATGGAAATGCGATTGATTTTGGTGATAGAACTATTATTACAAGACTTGTAACTGCTGCAGCAACTTCAACAAGAGCAACTTTTGCTGGAGGAATAAATTCTGGTGGGACAAATTTTAATAATATAGATTATGTTACTATTTCAACTACCGGAAATGCAATAGACTTTGGTGATATGACATCCGCATTTCACGCACATAGTGGTTGTTCAGACTCTCACGGTGGTCTAGGAGGTTTCTAATATGGCTACGAATCGTTTCGGTTACTCTGACGACTTTGTATTAAAGAATGGTAAGGTAGGCATCAACACCACCGAACCCCAAGAGAAATTAGATGTTGTTGGTGTTGTAAAAGGACAAGACCTTAAAGTTACTGGAGTTTCATCCTTCACAACTTATGAAGGTTTCCTAGAAGCAAACCACACCATTGACGAAAGCATTACTCTCACATCAGGCACTAACTCTTCATTGTCTGGTGAGATTATTGTAGGCACTGGTGTTACGGTTACGATTGCGAATGTCGGACTCGGCACCACAACCGTTGGAGTTGGAACATATACAACATCAAACACAATTGATACTGATGAAATCGTATCATCAGGTCAAGGTGGTATTGATAGTCTGAAAGTTTATAATACTTTTACTGTGCCGACTGGTGGAACAGAAGACCGACCAATCAAAGTAAAACCAGGACAGTTATATTATAATGTAGACTTTAAGACCATTGAGTTCTGGGATGGTAATAACTGGAGACAGGTTGATAATACGACGAGGAGTGGTCGTGCTGTATGGATGGGAGGAAATGAAACAAATTCTAGTGGTGGTCAGGATGATACTTCTACGACATCTGATACTGTAATTATATCCACGTTAGGAAATGCAGTTGACTTTGGTGTGCTTGATGAGTCCACTGCTCAATGTAGTGCTTATGGAACAAGTATTGAAATATTCTGTAATGGATATGGTCAAGCAGCGAACCAAAATAATTTTATTCAATTTGCAAAATTTGAATCTGGTGGTAATTTTGAAGATTTTGGTGATTTAACAAGAAATGTCAGACAGTCTGGTTCTGTCAATTCATCAACTCGTGGTTGTACTGCTGGTGGTGCTGGTCCATCAAATGTCATAGATTATAATGAATTACAGACCAAAGGAAATTCAATAGATTTTGGAGATTTATTTACATCAAGAAGAGTCTGTAATTGTGCATTTTCAAGTCCAACTCGTGGAGTATTTGCTGGTGGAGCTAGTAGTAACACTGCAACTGTTGAGTTTATAACCATTGCATCTCTTGGAAATGGAACTGAGTTTGGTGAATGCACATTTGCTGGTGGTTATAAAGCATCAAGTTCAAACACCACAAGAGGTATTCAAGGGGGTGGCCCTGGAACTCAAAAAACTATAGAAACGCATATCATTTCATCAGGAGGTAATGCAGTTAATTTTGGTGATATAACACTATCAAGAAGAGGCGGTGGTGGTGCATCAACACAAACTCGTGCTTTATTTAGTGGTGGATTGAATCCGTCTGATGTCAGAGTAAACATTATAGACTATGTAAACATTGCATCTCAAGGAGATGCGATAGATTTTGGTGATATAACAACAAATAGATCGTTTATGGGATCTTCATCAAACTCTCACGGTGGTCTAGGAGGTTTCTGATGACCACTGATAAATACTTAAAAGCAATATAAAATGCCTAGCATCAGAATTGGTTTCTCAACTGATTTTAATTTAACGAGTGAGCAGATTGGAATCGGCACCACAAATCCGACTGCCCGTTTGGATGTTGCTGGTCAAATTCGTTCAGACGACTCTGCAGGTAGTGGTGGAGTTTCTACAGTCACAAGATATGCTGGTTTCCTTGATGAGGCACAAGGTCTTGGAAACAATGTATCAATCGCAGAGACCACCAAAGGAAACTTAAATTCATTATCGGGTGAAATCAAAATCAGTGGTGAAGTCACAGTCACCGAAGATACAAAACTGACTGGAGGACGATTAGATAGTCTGACTGTGACTGGTAAGTTTGATTTACCACACGGTGGCTCAGAAGATAGAGAAGATACACCAGAGAAAGGAAGCACAAGATTCAACCAGGATTTAGGACAACTTGAGTTTTATACTGGTTATGAATGGAGAACTGTGAATTCTTATGCTAGACCAGGTGGAGGTGGTCGTGCATTGTTTGCTGGTGGTTCTGATCCCGGTGCGATTGCAACAATTCAAACTGTTCAAATTTCCACAAGAGGTAATGCACAATACTTTGGAGATAGAACTATTGCAAAAGGTATAGTAGCTGGTTTTGGTAATGAAACAAGAGGAGTATTTGCTGGGGGATCTACTAGTGGTTTTACTGATATAATTGATTATGTTACTACCGCATCAAGTGGAAACGCAATTGATTTTGGAAACTTACTCACGGCAGCAGGATATATTGGAGGTCTTTCATCTTCTACTCGTGGAATAATGGTTGGAGATTATACTCCAGGAGCATCAAATGTTATTCAATACGTTCAGATTAATACCACTGGTGATGCAGTTGATTTTGGTGATTTAACTCTAGCAAGACTTATTACGAGTGGTGCATGTGCATCACCAACTCGTGGTGTAATGGGTGGCGGTTGGCTTCCTAGTAATAGATCAGATGTAATAGATTATATTACGATTGCATCAGCAGGAAATGCTATTGATTTTGGTGATTTGACTCAGATAAAATCTGCTTGTTCTGCTGGTTCAACTGGAACTAGAGCAGTTTGGGCAGGTGGATATTTTAATGCATCAAATCATTACAAAACAATTGAACATATTACAATTGCTAATGGAGGAAATGGAATTGATTTTGGTGAAAGAACTTTTGCTGGTGCATATTCTGGTGCAGCATCATCTCACACAAGACTAGTTACATGTATGGGATTTACTCCAACTCTTACTAATCGTATGGATTCCATTGAAATGACAACAGGAGGAGATGCAATAGATTTTGGTGATGCCGTCACCGCAGCTAATGCTCCTGGTGGTTGTTCAGACTCTCACGGTGGTCTAGGAGGTTTCTAATATGGCAAATTTAAGAGCAAACAGAATTACAAGCACAGAAGTCTTTGAAACCACTGGGTCCGTTCAGTTTGATGGTAGTGGGGATTATCTAGAGACAGATAAAGCACCCTTCCAAATGCTGCATAAACTTACATCCTCATGGACGATAGAATCTTGGATATATTTACAAAATCCAAATGATCAACTAACAGTTTTTGATACTGGTGGATCCTCCAATACAGTAATTGGAATTTCTCTTTATATTGATAGTCAAATTAAATTTAGACTAAGGCAAGCACTTTCGACTTTAAGTGCATCTATAAATATTGATCATAACTTAAATTATTATTCATGGCATCATCTTTCTGTTACTTTTGATTATGATACAAAATTAATTAGAATATTTGTTGATGGTAAGTTAGTAGGATCTACAACATATGGTACAGAGAGTTCTATAGATTCAAGTAAAGACTTTAAAATCGGTGCGTATGAGTATAGTACTAATTCTATAGATGGATATTTAAAAGGTCACATCTCCAACCTACGTATCCTTAAAGGAACCGCACTCTACACAGAAAACTTCACACCACCTACAAGAGAACTGGAAGTCATACCAAACACAGTTCTTTTAGCGTGTCAGTCAACAACCAAAGCAGACGAAGAGAAGACTGGTAAGACTATCACAGTCAATGGAAATGCAGTTGCTAATGAACTCACTCCTGGTCTTCTTACAAGTGTTGTGAAGTCTGGTGGAAGCAGTGCGATTACTGGGTCCGTTGAGTTTGACGGTACTGGGGATTACTTAACGTTTTCAGGAACAAGCACCGATTTTGCATTTGGGACTGGAGACTTTACAATTGAGGGATGGTTTTATAGAAATGTTTCTGCAACTTATCAATTATTAATTGATTTTAGATTAGATTCTTCATCTGATGTTGCACCAATGCTTTATTTGGTTAATGGAGTTCCATATCTTTATACTGTAGGTGGTAATAGAATAAATGGTGGACAATCTGTATCTAACAATAGTTGGTTTCATCTAGCACTTTGTAGATCCGGAACAAATACCAGATTATTTTTAAACGGAAATCAAATAGGTTCTACTTATTCCGATAGTAATAATTATGTTAATAAGACTAATAGACCAATAATTGGTTCAGAAGGAGTTGTAGTTGGAAATAACCCATTTAATGGTTTCATCTCCAACCTTCGTGTAATCAAAGGCACTGCACTCTACACATCAAACTTCATACCACCCACAAGAAAACTCACAAAACTTCCAGGCACTGCTCTTTTATGTTGTCAGGATTCTAATGACCCAACAACAGAAGCAACTGGTAAGACCATTACTGGTTATGGAGATTTAGAACAAGACCCACCAGAACTTGTAACTGATGGTGGTTTTGATAGTGCTGCAAATTGGCCAAGTGCAGGTGCAGACTGGACTATCTCTGGTGGTGTTGCAACTATCAGTAGTGCAGATTCTGGATTTGACTTTTTGGGTAATTTAACTTCTTCTCCAACAAATGGATTATTATATGAACTTACTTTTGATATTTCAAATTGGACTGCTGGTAGATTAGAACTAGCACAATCAGATAGTAGTAATATAGGAGTTACAGTAACTGGAAATGGAAGTTATACTTTTAGATTCCGTTATACTGGAACTACAAATGGTAACATATCATTATATGCTTACACTGGTTCTACCTCATCATTCACTCTTGATAATGTTTCATTAAAGAGAGTATCACAGAAAAGAAAAGGTTCAGACTTCACACCATCAGTAGGTAGTGATGGTTCAGTAGAATTTGCAGGACCAACAACGATAAACACAGAGAATTATTTCTATCTTCCAACAGGACCAACGGAACAAAGAGGCAGAGGTCGTGGATTGTTTGGTGGTGGAGACCCGGGTATTAATACCATAAATTATATCACTATTGCATCAATGGGTAATGCCCAAGATTTTGGAGATTTATCTCAAACAAGACTTGGACCAGGTTCTGTCGCATCATCCACCCGTGCTGTTTTTATGACCGGATATAGTGGTGCTAATGTTGACACGATGGACTTTGTTACTATTGCAACCACAGGAAATGCAGTTGATTTTGGTAATTTGGCAGATGATGATAGGCACGAAACTGCTGGTGTTTCTAATCAAACTCGGGGAATGGTTGGTGGTGGTCAAGGTTCTGCTATTTCAGACAGAATTGATTATATAACAATAGCAAGCACTGGAGACTCTATAGATTTTGGTAATCTAACACTTGCAAGAAGAAATGCTACTGGAGTTATGTCTCCAACTAGAGGTGTTTTTTGTGGTGGTAGAGATAATACCCCCGCACCATCAACACAACAGGAAGAAATGGATTATGTCACCATATCATCTACGGGAAATGCACTAGATTTTGGAGACTTGACAGTCGCAAGAGGAAGAATGGGTTCAGTTTGTAGTTCTGTTAGAGGTGTTGTTGGAGGTGGAGAGGGATCACCAGCAGACAGTAATGTAATTGATTATATTACTATCGCATCCACTGGAAATGCACAAGATTTTGGAGATATGATTACTGCGTCCGAAGGTGCATCTGGCGGTTGCTCAAATAGTATGAGGGGAGTTTTTGGTGGTCATGATGTTCCTGGAGGAGTAAACACAATGGAATATGTAACTATTTCATCCACTGGAAATTCTCAAGACTTTGGAGATCTTTTAAATACTGCACAAAGAAGAAGCGGTTGTTCAGACTCTCACGGTGGTCTCGGATAAATACTTAAAGGACATATAAGACTATGAGTTTACCTCCATCCGATATTCCATCAGGTGCAATGAGATTTAACTCCGACTCACAGAAGTTGGAGTATTGGGATGGTTCGCAGTGGGTTCAGGTTCATACTGCAGAAACACTTCAGGGTGGTACTCGTTTGTTAATAGCGGGAGCAAGTATAAATCCTGGTCCAGATGGAAATGTTATTGAATATATAACTATTACTACTGAAGGAAACTCCGTTGATTTTGGAGATCTAACAAGACAAAGTAGGCACGTTTGTGGAAATGTAGCATCTCCAACAAGAGGATGTTTTGGTGGTGGATATAAAAGTGGAACTGGTGGTTATGCTGCTATTGATTATGTAACATTTGCAACAACAGGAAATGCACAAGATTTTGGTGATCGTGCAGGAGGAAATAATTGGTCTTGGGGCGGATGTTCCAATTCAACAAGAGGATTATGGATTGGTGGAACGTCACCAATCAGTGGAAACATTGATTATATAACAATTTCTTCAACAGGTAATACAACAAGTTTTGGAACTAATAATGTTAATGATAGAGACCCAAGAGCACTAGCATCACCAACTCGTGCGGTATTTGGTGGAAATCACAATACAAGCACAAATATTGATTATGTAACGATCGCATCAACAGGCAATAGTATTGACTTTGGTTCTTTTCCAGCAAAATCTGGAACACTTTATACTGGTTCAACAAATTCAAATGGAGTAAGGGGAGTATGGGGTCCTCACGGATATGATGCTCCAAGAAAAGACTATCAATTTATCACCATTGCAACACTCGGAAATACTCAAGACTTTGGTGATGCAACAAGTAGTAACTGGAATCAATCTACTGGTGCAGGTGGAAAGACGAGAGGATTTACTTGTGGGGAAATAACTCCTTCCACCTCAAATAATATTGAGTATATTACTATAGCAACCACAGGAAATGCAACTAATTTTGGCGATTTAACCACTCCTATTGGTACTGCTGGTGCAACATCAAATTGTCACGGAGGTCTATAAGAAATGGGAATACTACGCACTAACGAAATCTCTGGCTTAGAAACACCCACACCAGTCACAGGGTCTGTGTTGTTTGATGGTGATGGGGATTATTTAACATTAGCAGCAAGCAACGATTTTTTCCCAGATACTTATGATTTTACAATTGAATGGTTTCAATACTGGAACAGTTTGTCTGGTTTCCAGGATTTATTGGATATTAATTATACTACTGGTCTATTGATAGAAACTTCAGGTAGTGGTACTGGAAGATATCGAGTTTATGCGGATTCCAATAACATCTGCACAGAATCATCTAGTGCAGTAACAGGAAAATGGTATCATTATGCAGTAGTTGGTGATAGAAATGACACTGCAACGATAAAAATATATCGTAATGGAATTGAGACAGCCAGCGGTTCTTGGGCAACTAACACTAATGTAGGAAGTGCGAGTCATACACTTTCAATTGGTTGTAGAGCAAACGGGACAAATCCAGTTGATGGATATGTTTCTAACTTTAGATTTTTGAAAGGAACCGCACTCTACACATCAAACTTCACACCACCAGTCCACGAACTACAACCAATAGGAGATACTGTATTACTCTGTTGCAATAACCCAGACTCTGCAGGAGCAGAAGCAACAGGAAAGACGATTACAGTCAATGGAGACGCAGCAGCATCAACATTCTCACCAGGGCTCACCAGAGACTTTACATTCGGCACACAGTTTCAGGGTGTAGCAAAGTTTGATACACAAGGATATTTTGTTCCACCATCAGGCACGACAGAACAAAGAGGCAGAGGTCGTGGAGTTTTTGGTGGAGGATATGCACCAGGAAATATAAACACTATTGCATATATTGAGATTCAGACTCAAGGCAATGCATTAGATTTTGGAGACCTTTCTGCAACTGCAAGAAGAGGTCCAGGATGTGTTACTAATTCAACTCGTGCTGTTTGGATGGGTGGAGTAACAACACCAGTAATTACAAATATTATGGATTTTGTAACGATTGCATCTACAGGAAATGCAGTTGATTTTGGTGATGCGCAGGACGAAAGAAGAAATTTTGGTAGTGTCGCATCAAATACTCGTGGAGTTTTTGGAAATGGAATTACTCCAGCATTTAATGCTATACTTGATTTTATTACAATAGGATCTCTAGGAACTACAACAACTTTTGGAGATTCTTCAGAGAATAGAGGAGGAACAACAGGATCTGCTTGTTCTCCAACTAGAGGTTTATTTGCTGGTGGTTATACTCCCGGATCATCAGATACAATAGATTATATTACAATCGCCACCACAGGAAATGCACAAGATTTTGGTAATTTAACCATAGCAAGTAGACATATGGGAGGAGCATCAAGTTCCACTCGTGGTGTTTTTTCTGGTGGAAATGGTCCTGCAAACGAAAACTTTATTGAATTTGTTACAATTGCAACTACAGGGAATGCACAAGACTTTGGTGACTTAACTCAAGCAAGAGAAAATATTGCATCTGCATCAAATTCCTTGAGAGGTGTATTTTACGGTGGAATCGCAAACCCCACTCAAAGAAACACAATTGATTTTGTAACCATTTCAACAACAGGAAATGCACTGGACTTTGGAGATGCGATTGTTACAACTCAACAAGCAGCAGGTGGTGGAGATTCTCACGGTGGTCTCTCATAATAAATACATCAGAGGTATAAGAATATGAGTCTTCCCCCATCAGAAATACCACAAGGTGCAATCAGATTTAATACTGACTCCCAGAAGCTAGAGTTTTATGCTCAAGGGGAGTGGTGGGTGATGGCATCTGATACTCCCAATCTTGGAAGGGGTGCTGATACTACTGCTGGTGCCCGTGTAATAGTAGCTGGTGGTAATAATTACCAAGCACCAGCATCTGATATTCATGGAGAAATTCAATATTTTAATATTGCATCAACAGGAAATAGTGTAGATTTTGGAACAAATCTTACCCAATCAAGAAGAAGATTATCTGCAATGTCTTCAAGCACCAGGGGTGTTTTTAGTGGTGGTGCAACTCCTGGTGCTGTGAGTACGCAAGATTTTGTAACTATCTCATCAACAGGAACTTGCACTGCATGGGGTGACAGTGCAAATAATACTGGAACTTGTGATAATATGGGGTTTAGTAATTCAACAAGAGGAATTTCTAAATCTGGTTATCAAAGTCCTGGTGTTACGGGAACAATGGATTATATTACTATTGCATCCGCAGGTAATACTGTAAATTTTGGTAGTTTAGATTATCATGGTGATGCTGCTGGTGGTGCAGCAAACTCCACAAGAGCACTGCTCGGAGGACAATATGCAAATCCAGGTGGTAGTACTACAAGTTTTGTCACCATGCATACTCTTGGAAACAATACACAATTTGGAGATCTAACTGTCGGTAGATTTAGTGTTGCGGCATGTGCAAATACTAAGAGAGTTATATGGGGTGGTGGGTCAACCCCGACAGTAGTGAATACGATGGATTATATTGAAATCGCATCATTAGGAAATGCTGTGAATTTTGGAGATTTAGCGGCAACTGTATCAACTGCATGTGCAACATCTAATTGTATTCGTGGAGTTTGGAGTGGTGGATATGAAGGAAATGCTACTGATAGGATACAGTATGTACAAATGGAGTCACAGGGAGATACAGTTGATTTTGGTAATTTGTCAGTAAAAAACGGAGGTGGTTCTGCATCCTGCTCCAACGCTCACGGAGGTTTATAAGAAATGACTGTTTTAAGAGTAGATACAATCGCAGGTATTGGACAAACCTTCGGACCACTATTAGATGGAGACCTAGAATTTAATAGTCAGAATTATATCGTTCTACCAAAAGGTTCATCAAACCAACAAGGAGTCTTAAGAACCACAGAAGATGTGATTGGTGTTGGTGGAACTCATTATGATAATCTGGTATTAGCACTACCACTGAATGAAGCAACACAATTCAAAGATGTTTCTTCCAGAGGTCGTAATCCTGGTGCTTATGGTAATGTAAGTATCTCTTCCACGATTAGTAAGTATTATGGAAGTTCTGCAAAGTTTGATGGGACTGGTGATTATTTATCAATTGGAGTCGGAACTACTGCACATGACCTTACGATAGGTCATCAAAATTTTACTGTAGAGTTTTGGGTCTATAGAACAAATTCTGGAACAAGAACTTGGTTAATGTCTCAAACAGATTCTACAGCAACTTATTATAATAATTGGATAGAATTTAATGCTGATGATACAATTGAATGGCAGGATCAAGGATCTGGAATTCTTTCATCAACTGGAACTATAACATCTGGATCTTGGAATCATGCCGCAATAGTTAGAAATGGAACATCTTTAACTTGGTATATTAATGGTTCAGCATCTGGTTCTGGAACAGTATCAAATACAACTCCATCAATAAATCCATATCAATTCAGTATTGGAAGATTGGGAGAGTATACTGCGGGAACATACTTTAATGGTTACTTACAAGACCTCCGTTTCTATAAAGGCATCGCAAAATACACAGCAAACTTCACACCACCAGAAAGAATTGCAGAGACTGGTGTAGGATTTAAGACTGGAGCACTACGATATAATACTGATAGTAATAAACCAGAACTTTATGATGGAAACCAATGGACCGAATTGCAGTTAAGTAGTCCTGCTTTGGGAAGAGGTGCTGATACTGGTCCTGGTGCTCGTGGTTTGTTTGGTGGTGGATATTATCCTTCAAATGTCAATACAATCAATTATATTAACATATCATCTACAGGAAACGCATTAGATTTTGGTGATTTGCTTGCAGTACGAAGAGAAAATAGTGCTTGCTCATCTTCAACCAGAGGAGTATTTGCTGGAGGATTTAATGCAGCAAGATTAAATGTTATTGATTATGTGACCATTTCTTCAACGGGAGATGCACAAGACTTTGGAGATTTGAGTGTTCTTAAAACTTCAACTGGTGCTTGCTCATCTTCAACCAGAGGATTAATTGCTGGCGGTTCATCTTCTCCAAGTGCAGAAGATAATGTTATTGAATATATTACTATTTCATCAACTGGAGACTCAAAAGATTTTGGAGATTTAAGTGTAAATCGTTCTGTATTATCTGGTTGTTCTTCTCAAACTCGTGGAATATTTGGTGGTGGATTAACAACACCAACACAAAGAAATACAATAGATTTTGTGACCATCTCAACACTCGGAGATGCACAAGATTTTGGAGATTTAACTGTAGCAAGAGAAAGATTGTCTGCTTGTTCAAATTCTACTCGCGGAATATTTAATGGAGGCACAGTTCCACCAACTCTACAAAATATAATTGACTATATTACTATCTCATCAACTGGAAATGCAGTAAATTTTGGAGATTTAGGTTCAGCAAAAGTTTCAACTGCATCTTGTGCATCACCAACTCGTGGAGTATTTGGTGGTGGTAGAACACCTACCGATGTTAATATTATAGAGTATGTAACAATACTAACGCAAGGAAATGCTATTGATTTTGGAGATTTAACTACACAAAGACACGCATTTCCTGGACTATCCAACGCTCACGGAGGGTTGTAAAAACCGTCCCTTCATACTATAATAAATACGGTAGTTATAACACCAATTGACCTGATATGACGGATAAAAGTTCTGCTATTACTTCAGTAGACATTACACCAGGCGCAGAGATTTCAGTTACAACGCTTAAGAACGACCTTGCACAACTTGCAACTGGTCCTCTGCCGCAGGAATACAAAGGAATGCTCACTCACATTGAGGAGACACTTCCTGCGACTCAAGCTGCCTGTGATAATTTCTACAAGTCGCACTCACAAATGATGACTGTGACGCTTGATATTACTGACCTCACACCTGTTCGTAGTATTAAGCACACTCTTGCAGCAATTGAGAGAACGAAGAGTGCTCTTGCAGAAGCACAAATCAATCGTCGCAAGAACGAAATCAAAATCAAGAAGAAGCAGCGTGAAATTGATGCTGCAGAAGACGATCTGGATAGAGAAGAACTTGAGATTGAGATGATTGAGTTGATGAACAATAATATGAACATCGAGAACTCAATGAAGGGTGCGATTCGTAAGATGTCGTTCCTGATGACTCAATATCGTTCTGTCCTGGACCACATCGGTAAGGACCATATTACCGAAGAGGATTATGAGCGTGAAGAAAAACGCTACCACGTTATGACTGCTCTGAAGCAGGCACTCAACTCTGCACGTCCTCGTGGTGGTGTTATTGATGAAGGCAACTCTATCTACCTGTTTGATATTGGCGTCAATGTTTCACACGCACAGGCAGAAGTCTTCAATTATCTGAAGATGGAGAATGAGTTGATTTCTGAAGGTAGAGCACCATCACACGAAATGACTATTGAATGGTTGGAGAAGTGTGCTGATAAGTTCCAAGACTGTGCAGAGCGTTTTGCAGAGAGTCGTGGTTTCCGTGTCCTGGATGAGAAGTCTCTTGCTTGGCCAGAGAATCCCCCACTGCTTGCATCATCAGTAGACGAAGAGTTTGCTAAACTGAAGGCAGCAGAAGAGGAGTGATATGAGTTTGCATTTGGTGATTGGAACCCCAATGTATGGGGGAATGTGTACGAGTGAATATACTCAATCTCTTCTCAATCTTTCAGAAGCAGCAAACAAGTCTAATGTAAAACTCACTACCATCTTTCTTGGTAATGAGTCATTGATTCAGCGTGGGCGAAACACCATCGCCCACCACTTTATGAATCTCCCCGATGCTACTCATCTTCTCTTTATTGATGCGGACCTTAAGTTCCGTGTGGAAGATGTAGTGAAGATGATTAAGGCAGACAAGGAATTGATTATTGGACCCGTGCCTCTGAAGGGTTATAATTGGGAAGAGATTCGTCAGCGTGCAGTAAATGGTGAATCGGATATTGCACGCACTGGTGGTGTGTTTAATATCAATCATCTTCCTGGTATTGCTATGGAAGATGAAGAAACACCCTTTGAGATTGAGCACGGTGGTAATGCAATGATGATGATTCGTCGTGATTGTTTAGAAGCACTTGCACCTCATACACCTTATTATACGAATGGTGGTGCATCACTACCTGATGGTATTGAGATTAAGGACTACTTCCGTGTTGAGGTAGACCCAGAGAAGAAGCATCTTCTATCAGAGGATTATTTCTTCTGTCATTCTTATCGTCAGATTGGTGGTAAGGTCTGGTGTGCGCCTTGGTGTCAGATTGGTCACTTTGGTTCTCACTTGTTTAATGGTCACTATGCCAAAACGCATAAATAACTAAAAACTATACGATAATGTCAGTTCAACACCCAGTAATTAAATATCGTCTTACTCCACAAGGAAGAACTCCTGATTACCTGTGCAAGCACGAAGGTTCTTTTGCTGGGATGTATGGCGTCAATACTAATAAGGAAGGATATATTCCTGCCTGGCTTTCCCCACAAGAAACTCAATATCTTGGATTAGGTTGTGGTCCTATTGACCCCGATGGAGCACCTGCTGGTGTAGAAGTTGTTGAGACCAAAGCAGAACTTCAAACCTACATCACTGGTATTACAACCACTTGGACCGTTGATTCCGAAGGAGTCACTGGTATTCGCACAGAGACCACCACAGGAACCCTAGAGGCGTGGAATCCCCCTTCAGGTATTGATGGTGAAGAGTATAGTGGTCCTGGTCTGACGACTACTACAAGTGATTCTGTGACTTATGATGCACCATCAGGCACAGTCATCGAGCACACTGGTTCTTATGTAACCAGAATTGTTACTGAGACTGCAACTTCTTCTGGTGTTACAACCTCAACTCAAGATTTTGCAATCACTCATCCTTATACCAACATCACCGTTACTGGAACTTCTGATGCTGTTGGTGTCGTAACCACAACTGGTCCTGATGATGAAGAGACCACTGTAACTACAACGACCACAACCACAACAGCAACACACCAGGACATTACCGAAGGTTATTCTGATTCCTTCAGAACTGTTGATGAAGATGGTGTAGTCACCAAGACAAGAACAAGAACCTACAGTGAAGTAACAAAGGTCAGAAATCCATTTGACCCTGTTGCAGCAACCGAAGAACTCTGGACGAAGTACGAAACGATTAACGGACTCTGATTTTATGAATTTTTATTTTGATTGTGGACTCCCTCGCTCGGGGTCCACACTTTTGACTGCATTATTAAATCAAAACCCAGAAATACACGCAGGCACATTGTCTCCTGTATTTGAGGTAATGTATTATACCAATGATAGACTTCAGGGGGAGCAGGCACAAGCATTCCCAAAACCTGAAGTCTTTCAGCGTATGGTTTCTAATGTCATCACAGAGTATTATTCTGATAGAAATGAGAGTGTGATTGTAGATAAGTGTCGTGCTTGGCCCGCTCATATTGATTTGATTAAACAATACATCACACCAGACCCAAAGATTATTTGCACCGTCAGACATCCACTGGAGATTCTTGCATCCTTTATTGACCTGATTAACACCAGTCGCTCAATGTCTTTTATTGATAAGGCAATGCTACAACAAGGATTGTTTATCACGGACGATACAAGATGTGAGTTTATGATGAATCCTGGTGGTATTGTATGGGAAAGTATGAATGCACTTGCGACTGCATTCCGTCAGAATCAAACTCAACACATTCACTTCATTCAGTATGATGACCTGGTAAGTGACCCCAAGAGAGTGATGCAAGGTATTCATTCATTCTTAAGACTGAAACCTTATGAGTATGACTTTGAGAATATCGTGCAGAAGGAAAGAGAAAAAGATAGTGAGGTTTATGGACTTCCAAAGATGCACGAAGTCAGACCCAAAGTAGAAAAAACATCACGCCATTATTCAGAAGTCTTAAGTGAGTCAGTGATAAATAAGTATATCAATATGGATTTCTGGAACAGATAATAGATGTCTGAAGCAAGGATTAACCGAATATCTAATGAAAAGGGAGATGGTGGTCCTTCTTTATCAGGCATCACAACTTTTTCTGGTCTAAACTATTTCGTACCACCAAAAGGAACCACAGCAGAGAGACCTTCGGATTGTCCTCCTGGTTCCATTCGTTTTAATACAGACTCTGCTCACCTAGAATACTGGGATGGGCTGCAGTGGTTAGAGTTTGAGGCAACGAGTGAGGAACTTGGTGGTGGAACTGGTTCTAATACAGGACTTGGAACTCGTGTATTAGTTGGAGGACTAGGTACTCCAGCTTATGTTAATACTATAGAATATTATACCATTTCAACATTAGGAAATTCACAAGACTTTGGTGATTTAACTGGAGATAGAGGTAATGGAGTTGGTGCTTGTGCTTCTAGCACAAGAGGATTATTTTTAAGTGGATATCCAAACACCACACAAGGAAATATAATTGATTTCGTGACTTTTTCGTCAACGGGAAATGCAACAGATTTTGGAGATACTATCCATCTTTCTGAAGGAAGAAGAGCAGTTTCTAATCAAACAAGAGGAGTATCTTTTGGTGGACGAGATAGAGCAAACTCTACATATTATAATTTGATGGATTATATTACCATTGCATCAACTGGAGACGCTCAAGATTTTGGTGATTTGTCTGCGGATATTGATGTATTTAATTATGCTGGTGCTTTCTCATCTCCAATTCGTGGAGTTTTAGGTGGTAGTGGAAATATTCCAAATGCTACAAATGTTATTAATTACTTTACTATTTCCACTCAAGGAAATACTCAAGATTTTGGAGATTTGACTTATACCTCTGTTAATGGAGTTGGTGGTATGTCAAATCCAACTCGTGGTATTTTTGCTAGTGGTGGTTCACCAACAAATGTTGATATTGCTTTTATAACCATTTCAACCACAGGAAACGCACAAGACTTTGGTGATATGGTTACTGGCAATAGTTATGCCATGGGTGGTGCATCACCAACTCGTGGTTTGCTTGCGGCAGGTGGTGGTGGGAATGCAACTCAATATATCAATATCCCAACTACTGGAAACGCTGTAGTGTTTGGAGATTTGTGGTCTGCGGCATCTGATGCTCAAATGCCCACTAACGGTCACGGAGGTCTATAATGTCTGAATTTAAGTCACCAAATTTTAGAAACGAAGACGGAAGTGCAGCACCAGATATTGTTGGTGTAACGACATTCACTTCACCATATTACTTTGTTCCACCATCAGGCACCACAGCAGAGAGACCTTCTGGTGATGAATTAGCACCAGGTATGTTGAGGTTTAATACTGATATTGGAAGACTGGAAGTATGGAGAAACGACCATTGGGCTACGATACTTGGTGAGTCTCCTAATCTTGGTAATCAGTTAGTATCAAACTCTGCTGGTGGAACAGGACATCGTGGAATATTTTTCAGTGGTTTTAAACCATCAGCACCAACTTTAACTAATATAATAAATTATGTGTCAATTCCCACTTTAGGAAATGCACAAGATTTTGGTGATATGCTTAATAATCGTCAAGATAGTGCTGCTCTTGCAAGCAGCACTAGAGCTTGTCAAGCTAGTTCATACATAGCAGCAAGAAGTAATATTATTGAATTTGTAACTATTTCATCAACTGGAGATGCACAGAATTTTGGTGAATTAGTTGTAGCACATAACAGAAGATCTCCTCTAAGTAATGAAACAAGAGGAGTAGTTGCTGGAGGAAATTCTCCTTCAACTTCATCGACTGATAATATTGATTACTTTACTATTGCAACAACAGGAAATGCGGTAGATTTTGGTGATTTATCAACAGACGGATTTTCTGCTGGGTCATTTGCATCACCAGTCAGAGGAATATTTGCAGGTCTTGGTAATAATCCTCTTTTATCGGGAAATACAATAGACTATATTACCATTTCTACTACTGGAAATGCACAAGACTTTGGAGATTTGATAAATGTTGCAACATATATGACCAATTCTTGTTCAAATCCTGTGAGAGGATTGATGGTTACAAATTCAACAAATCTTGATATGTTAACCATTGCATCTACAGGAAACTCACAAGAATTTGGAGATGTGAGTTTGGTTGAGGCAGCAGGATCTGCTTGTGCTTCTCCAACTAGAGGATTGTTCTCTGGAGCAGGTGGACCAAATGATGCTAATAATGTAATTGAATTTGTCACTATTGCAACAACAGGAAATTCACAGGACTTTGGTGATTTAACTCATGAAAACACCAGACATAGTGGTGCATGTTCCAACGGACACGGAGGTTTATAAGAAATGTCTAGACTTAACATCAACAACTTAACCAACGAGAACGAGGACGGGTCACCAAGAATCTCTGGTATTTCTACCTTCTCTTCTACTGCATTTTTAGAAGCACCAAAAGGAACCACAGCACAAAGACCAGAGAATGTTGCTCCTGGTATGATACGCTTTAATACTGATAGTGGTCACTTGGAGTATTATACTGGTGAGTTCTGGGATGAAGTTCTTGTTGCTAATAATACTTTAGATGGTGGTAATCGTGGGTTGTTTGGTGGTGGATATACTAATACAAATATTATTGATTATGTAACAATTTCATCAACAGGAAATGCATTAGATTTTGGAGATTTAACTGCAGCAAAACACGCTCTTTCTGCTTGTTCTTCAAGTACTCGTGGTTTATTTGGTGGTGCAACTCCAGGAACATCTAATGTAATTGATTATGTAACTATTGCATCAACAGGAGATGCACAAGATTTTGGAGACTTATCTACAGGAAGAGCATATCTATCTTCCACATCATCTTCAATTCGTGGTTTGTTTGGTGGTGGTGCATCATCATTTCCAGCAGGTTTAAATACTATTGATTATGTGACTATTGCATCAACGGGAGATGCTAAAGACTTTGGTGACTTAACTCAAGTAAGACAAGGAATTGCTGCTTGCTCTTCATCCACTCGTGGCGTATTTGCTAATGGTGAACATCTAACAACGAAGTATAATATAATTGATTATGTAACAATATCAACATTGGGAGATGCTCAAGATTTTGGAGATTTAACACTATCAAGAGATAGAAGTTCAGGATGTTCTAATGCAACTCGTGGTGTTTTTGCTGGTGGGGCACCATCTCTCACTATCATTGATTTTATTACAATCGCATCCACTGGAAATGCTCAAAATTTTGGAGAATTATCTACTCAACTAGGACAACACGCTTCTTGCTCATCTTCAACTCGTGGTTTGTTTGGTGGAGGAACTAGTCCTGGTACTACAAATATTGTTGAGTATATAACTATAACCACGACTGGAAATGCAGTTGATTTTGGCGATTTAACGCAAGCAAGAAGATGGATTTCTGCCTGCTCCAACGGTCACGGAGGACTATAAATATCACTATGGAGAGTATCTGATAGATGGCGGTAAAGGCAGGGGCACTACGCTTTAACACTGATTCAAATAAACTAGAACTCTACGATGGGAATCAGTGGACACAGATTGTTGCGACTTCCCCTGAAGCACAGACTGGTGGAACTCGTGGCTTGTTTGCTGGTAATAATCCCACTCCAGACGGAAGTGGAACTACAATTGAATTTATAACTATAAGTACAACTGGAAATACCACTGATTTTGGTGATAGAATTGGTAAAGGTAGAAGACAAATAGCAGCAATGACTGATAGGACAAGAGCAGTTTTTGCTGGTTCATATAGTCCAATGGGAAATACTATTGATTATGTGACTATCGCTTCAACAGGAAACGCACAAGATTTTGGTGATACATTGTCTGGTGGAACTGATAATGTTTTAACAGAAGCAACTGGTCTTTCCAATTCTACTCGTGGTATAATGGCTGGGGGTAGAAATCCATCACAAATTGATGTTATATCTTATATAACGATTCAATCAACAGGAAATGCAATTGATTTTGGAAATCTCTTAGAAGTAAAAAGAAACTGTGGTTCATTCCAATCTTCAACTAGAGGTGTAGTCGCAGGTGGAAGAGATAATGGAGGAACATCTTTAAAAGATATTGAATATTTTACATTTTCAACGCAAGGAAATACTGCAGATTTTGGCGATTTGTCTACTGCAGGCGGGCAATCTAATATGGGAGGAGGGAATTCAGTAAGAGGATTAGTTGCGGGAGGAGTTCCAGCAACTAATGCTATTGAATACGTAACAATATCAACATTGGGCAATTCAATTGACTTCGGTGATAATACAGCAACAGAAGATGGTATGAATACAATGGCTTGTTCACCAACAAGAGCTTGTATGTTTGGTGCTGCTGCTCCAGCAAGAACTTTGTCTTATGTACAAATTATGTCCACAGGTAATGCAATTGACTTTGGTGATTTTTCAGTTGATGCAACTACTAGTTACTCTTCTGGTTGCTCCAACGGTCACGGAGGTTTATAAGAAATGTCTGAATTTAGAATAGACCAAATCACAAATCAGTCAGGGTCACGAGGACCAGACATTGCAGGTATTACAACCTTCACTGGGACTTCTGGGATGGTGATGCCTAGTGGTGATACTTCTAGGAGAGATATTTTAGATAATATTGTTACTAGTGGTTTGACTTGTTATATTGATGCTACAAACAGAGATTGTTATTCTGGTAGTGGTTCAACACTTACTGACTTAAGTATTCATAGAGTCAAAAATGATAATATAACTTTATTTGGGGATGCGGAATTTATTGATAGAGAGGGTGGTTTCTTTAGATTAACAGGGGCATCTAATGGAACTTCACTTGCATCAGGTCCCGGAACTGCAATCGCTAGCGATTTCTCCACTGGAGGTTCAGCATCTCAAGGAGGAGCTTCAATTGATTCAACAGTTGCACAAACACCAAAACTAGATGTTTCTGGGTTTGTTGTTGTTCGTATGGGAGGTAATCTTGGTATTGGAACTTTTAAACATCAAATAGGAGAATATATTGGTTCTTCACAATTAATTTCAACTAGAGGTGCTGCAAGTAATGAATTTGCATATCTTGTACTCACCCCAAATCCTTCTGTTGGTTATGGATTTGTAGATTCAAAAGGAATTTTAAGATCATCTTTTAGTGTTGATAGATATACTCCATCGGGTGGTGGGGCAAGCACAAAAAAAGATGAAAATGGTGTTACATTCCCATTTGATGGTGAATGGCACTTCTGTGCTTTTTCTGCAACACATTCATCTCACGTAAGATTCTTTATTGATGGAAAATGGGAACAGGTTCCACACACAGAAACCTTCAATGGCGGAAATTCTACTCTAATTTCTTTTGGTGCTCAAACTTCTGGTTATGATTTTAGCAGAATTGTAACGGGTGATATTGCTGCTGCTGGTCTTTATAGTGGAAGAGCACTTTCTGATGGTGAAATAGAACAAAACTACCAAGTCTTTAAAGAGAGGTATGGAATATGAGTATCACACCAGGAGCTATCAGATTCAACACAGACTCTATGAAGTTAGAGTATTATCGTGGTGGTCCTGTAGGATTTGGAACCACTACAACGACTGGTGAATGGGTTCAGATCACAACAGACACACCAGACATTCAGACTGGTGGAACTCGTGGTGTTTTTGATGCATCATCAGGAAACCTTGATTATATTAATATCTCAACAACGGGAGATGCGATTGATTTTGGAGACGCTCAACCCGACTCACGCACTACTACTTGCTCTTGTTCCTCAAGAACAAGAGGATTATTTATGGGAGGAAAGTCCCCAGAAACTGCAAATATTTTCCAAGTAACTATTGCATCTACAGGATCAGTTACAGATTTTAATGGTGACCTTGTAATCGCTAGAAGAAATGCTGGTGGTGCTGGAAACCAAACAAGAGGACTTGCACTAGGTGGATGGGGACCAACTTATGCTCCAGGAACTGGGGAGATAAGTGAAATCGACTATGTAACCATTGCATCCAACGGTAATGCTCAAAGTTTTGGAGATTTAATAGAATTAAAAGAATTTATGGCGAGTTTTGCATCACAAACTCGTGCGGTTGTAGCAGGTGGAGCAGCACATCCTGGCGTAACAGTAAATACAATAGAATTTGTAACCATATCAACACAAGGAAATGGAGCAGACTTTGGAGATTTACTTGAATCTCAAAATGCTAGTGCAGGATGCTCTAATTCGGTGAGAGGAATTCATTGGGGAGGAAGAACTACTCCTTCTCCTGCTACTTTTACAACAAATATGGATTTTATTACTCTAGCAACATTAGGAAATTCAACTAATTTTGGAGACCATACTGCTACTGGACATTTACCAGGTTTTTGTGCTTCATCAACCAGAGCAGTTTTTGCTGGAGGATATGAACCTGCTGCACCATCAAACACAGATAGAATAGAATATGTTCAGATAATGTCTTTAGGTGATACTATTGATTTTGGTGATTTAATTTCATCAAGACAGAGATTTCCTGGTCTCTCCAACGGTCACGGTGGTCTTGGATAAATAATCAGAAAAGGATATGTCTGAAATAAGAGTCAACAACATAACCAACAGAGACGGAAGCACAGGAACAACCGTTGCTGGTATTCCTGTTGTTGATTCTAATTCACATTTCGTTGTGCCTACTGGAAGAACTGGACAACGCTATGTGGATGGTGGTGAAAATATTGTAAGAGATGGATTAGTTTTACACCTGGATGCAAAGTATTCATATCCATCAAAGACTGGTATTACAGCAACGACTGATAGTTTAGACCCTGATGTTTATACTTGGTATGATTTGAGTGGTAATGAGAGTCATGGAGAACTTATAAATGGTGTTGGTTATAATGCTACTAATGGTGGTGGATTTATATTTAATGCTGGAAGTTTGCAAAGAATTAATTGTGATAGAGTTGGAATTTTTAACTCGTATACTGTAGAAGTTTGGTTTAAAAGTACTCAAGTAACTAATTATAGAAATGTCTGTGATATGAATTATGGAAAAAATCAAACTAACACTGGTCCAAGACTTGAGCAAAATAGCAGCAATGATTTGCGATGGTATTATGGAGATTATACTGATACTTCATATAATACTATAACTTTAAAAGATGGAAATATGGTAGTAAATCAAATTTATTGTGCGGTACTTACTTATAACGATTCAACAAAAATTCACACTGCATATATTGATGGAGTTAAATCGGAAGAAAAATTAAAACCAACAAGTGCTGATGATTCGGTCACTCCGTTTGATAGTGTAAATTTTGGAGTTGGTTTTAATGGAACAAGATTTTTTAATGGTTTAGTATATGCAGCAAAAATATACAACAGAGCACTCACAGCAGCAGAAGTCTCACAAAACTATAATGCAACCAAAGGTCGCTTTGGTCTCTAAATACTTGTAAGCACTTATAAGATATGTCTCAAATCAGCGTTAATGATATAAGCAGTTTAGACGGAAAGAGTGGTCCAGTAATTTCTGGTATTACCACTGTGTCTTCTACTGGTTATATGATGATTCCTGCTGGGCCCACAGAGTATCGTGGTGGAAGAGGTCGTGGTATTTGGGCTGGTGGTAGATTAGCACCAACACCAGCTACAGTTTATACAAATTCTATTGAATATGTTCAAATTTCAACTTTAAGTGATACATTAGATTTTGGAGATCTGTCTTCTGAAAGAGAACATGTTAATGGTAGTGCATTAGCATCTAGCACAAGAGGAATATGGGCAGGAGGATATGGTGCTACTGGAGAGGAACATATAAGTTATATTGAAATTTCATCAACGGGAAATTCATTTGATTTTGGAGATTTGACTGGCAATTGCAGAGCTATGCCATCTCACTCTAATAATACAAGAGGTATTTTTGGTCCACACTATAACGCACCAACAGTATCAAGATCTAGTCAAATTCAATATATAACTATTGCAACTACCGGCAATGCAGCAGAATTTGGTAATAGTGGTCCTTCTCTTTCCGGAAATGGCGCTGCTGGAGTAGGAGATTCTACTAGAGCAGTTTTTTGTGGTGGATATATTGGTCCAGCTAAACAAAATATTATTCATTATATAACAATTTCATCTTTTGGAGACTCAATAGACTTTGGAGATTTAACAGATATTTCTACTAATTCAGCATCTGCTTCTGGATCTGGTCGTGGTATTATTGCGGGTGGAAGACGCACTGCTTCTCCATCTAATATAATTGACTACATAACAATACAATCTCTTGGAGATGCAATTGATTTTGGTGACCTAACATCTATCAGAAACGATTGGAAGGGTGGAGCATCGAACGGCACTCGTGCTATTTTTGCTGGTGGATATGGTCCATCATTTGTATATGATGATAGTATGGATTATGTTGAGATAATGACCACAGGAAACGCGCAAGATTTTGGTAATTTAAGTGCAGGAACGAGGTATAAAGCAGGTTGCTCTGACGCTCACGGAGGTTTAGGATAATGACTCACCAAGAATTACCATCTTATGATCAAGCCCCAGCAGGAGCAATCAGATTTAATACTGACTCTAGGAAGTTAGAAGTTTATTGTGGAGGTCCAGTCGGATTCGGAACCACTACAATCACTGGTGCCTGGTTTCAGATTGATAGTTTCACACCCGACACTGCGACTGGTGGAACTCGTGGTATTTATGCGGGGGGTGCGGGAACACCAACTTGGTTGTCTGCAATAGATTATATTAATATTGATACTACTGGAAATGCAACTAGTTTTGGAAATTTATCTGATACTTCATATGAAGGCGGTGGATTAGGAAATAGAACTCGTGGATTATTTGCACTAGGATACGCTGTTCCAGATACAGACACTATTGATATGGTTACTATTGCATCTACTGGAAGTACAGAAGATTTTGGAAATTTGCATACTGGTGCATCTAGAGTTACTGATACGCTTGCAAATGAAACGAGAGGTATTTTTGCTGGAGCAGAATCACCAACAAGAGTTAATGATATTAGATATGTAACTATTGCATCCAAAGGAGACACTGTTGATTTTGGTGATATGACTGTATCAAAAGGTCTTGGAACAGGTTGTGCATCATCAACTCGTGGATTATTGGGTGGAGGAAGAAATCCACCAACAACTTATGATGTAATAGATTACATAACTATTTCATCTCTAGGAAATGCTGCAGACTTTGGAGATTTAACTCAAGGAAGACAGGGGCTTTCTGCTGGGTCTAATAGCATCAGAGCAGTTTTTGGTGGGGCATCAACGGAAAATACGATTGATTATGTTACGATTCCAACTCTTGGAGATGCAATTGATTTTGGAAACTTAACTTCATCTAGAAATCCAAGAGCAATGGCTTCACCAACTCGCGTTGCATTTGCTGCTGGAAATACTGGAGGTGGTCAAGTTAATACTATTGATTATGTTCAAATTATGAGCACTGGTGATGCAATTGATTTTGGGGATTTGAATAATGTTGGTCATAGTGGAATGTCTTGCTCCAACGGACACGGTGGTCTCTAATCACCATGCCCAACTGACTGCCGAATATCGCTTACCTTTAGTTGCCTCTTTCACACCGTGAGGGAACAAGAACAACGAAGGGAACATAATAATATCACCCTTACCCAGTGGGACAACATAGTCCTCCCAGAAGAATAGTTCTGCTCCTTCATAGTCATCGTTAAGGTTCAGAATGAAACTCAACACAGGAATACCTTTCTCATTCCCATCAAACAAACTGTGGATGTGGTCGTGATGTTGTCGCATAATCTGACCAGGTGCATAACGATTGAAACGAATTGCACTGAACTTATTCATAATCTGCTGTGTTCTTTCACAGGGATATGAATACTTTGCATTATATGCTGCACCAGCCTGAATCATAAAAGGAGTCAGCAATGATTGGTGCTCACCAGTAATGTTCTGCACATCCAGTTCCATTGTCTCTTCAGAACCGAATGTTCCTTGCACATTATTATACCAAGTGTGTGGACGCCATTCATTCTTCTCAATCGCATCCACAAGATATTCACATAGATTCGCAGGGATAATACCACGCTCAACGTGAATCAAGTCTTTCAGTTGTGTATTAGGATTGTTCATTTACTGTCTCCAATGGTCTTGCTTGTTCGCACTTACGGCAAAAGTCTTGTTGAAATCTTTGTTTTTGAGTTTGATATGCTTCCGAACTCAATAATTCTTTGAGTGGTGTATCATTTATATTACCACAACTATAGTCTTGGTGGAAGTCGTGGCAGCAGTAGAATACATTACCTTTCACACCAAAGTATAAGTTATCAAAGTAACCTGCACTACATTGTGTTGGTTGCTCTCCCCAATCAATTGGACCACGATCTAACTGTTGAGTCTCACAGTTTGCACCATCAAGTGTTCCAGCACGGTCAATCAATCCAGTCATACTAAAGTTAATGCCAGGAGGACATCTTTGGAACTTCTGATAGACCTTCATAAATTCTTCTTTATGGTTCTGACTACCATCACCATTCACAATTACAGTGATAGGAAAGTTGAGTTTCTGTGAGTTCTCAAACAGATACATCAACTGGTAATACATTCTATAGAGAACAGCAGTAGAAGAACCAGTAATATCCTTCCACTTCTTCTCATCCATTGTAGGAATGTTGAGACGAAACTGTTTGATTCTCTGTGGATTCTCAATCAACCAATCAGTTAAATCAGTTGTGACCATACTTCCATTGGAGATATGCTCATAATCAAAACCCATATCAGTCATCAACTGCAACTTCTCCTTGAATGTATCATCAAGGTTAGGTTCATTATAAGTTGCAAATGAGATATCATTCAATTCCCAAGGAGTATAGACAGAGCGAATTTCTGTAAGAATCTTACGAAACTGCTCCAGACTCATACACTCTTTCGGTGCAGGTTTATCATAGGCATTAGGACAGAACCAGCACTTATAGTTACAATGAGTATTGTTTTCTATCTGTGCGATTCTATATCCAAAACCGTGAAACTCTGGAAGTGGTCTTGATAGTGCAGAAGTCATACGCAACGATCCAGTGGTAGATAAGTCAGAGAATTGATATCACCCAGACTACCCTTCGCCCAAGTATTAAAGGACAAACTAATCCTTTCAGTTTCTGATTGGTTTGCAGGCACACTATGAGTCAGATTACTAGGGAAGATAATCAACTCACCTGCTTTCATTGGTAGAAGGAATGTAGCACTATTAAAGTTATTGTATTTCTTTGTTGAAAGACTTACATCTCTTTGTGCTTTACTACGAAACTGAATCGGTGGTAGTTGCTCACTAATCACAGGATACCAGACACCACTAATCATACTATTCGGATGAACGTGTTCGTGATGTGACTCACCTTTACCAGACTTATTAATCCAAGACTGTGTAATCACCAATTCATTATCAGAATTCATAATTTCAGTCACAAACTTATAAATCTTTGACTGAATGAATGCTCTGATATTAGAGAGTTCTGGTTTATCCAATACAAAAGTATCTTCTGACTGTCTGTTATAGTGAATCACATTACCTGCATCACCACCCTTGTTTTCTCTGCGACAAGGAAGTTCACGAATAAACTCCAACTCCTTATCATAAGGCATTGGGTATTGTGCAATCAGGACTGGTGTCGGGAATAGTGATAGTAGTTCGTCTTGAGCCATACTAATGAGATTTTTAAGTATTATAGGATAGTAAGAGCTTTATGTAAAGCTAATCTTTCTCTTCAACCCTAACAAAGGTATTCTACTTGTATTTTAAGGAGTTGTCAAGTATAATAAATAGGTAAAAAAGAAGTCATATAAATGGCATTTACAAAGGTTCTGCCTGCTGGTCTTAGTACAACATCAACACTCACGGTTGATAGTCTTGACAGTGTTGGTGCTATAAGTGCATCATCAATTACTGCCACCACTGGAACCTTTAGTGGCGACTTAAATGTTGCTGGTGTTTTAACCTATGAAGATGTCACCAACGTTGATTCCATTGGTCTTGTAACGGCAAGGTCTGGTATTCATGTTACTGGTGGATCTGTTGGCATCGGGACTGATAATCCAGGAGCAAGTCTACAAATTACAGCAAATAGTCCAGGCATTCTTTTTCAAGATGCCAATTCTGGATCTACAGAATCTAAAATAGAAGGTTTATCTGGACATTTATATTACACAACAGATAATGTCAATAGGGATCACATTTTTAGTGCTACTGGAGAATCTGAAGCATTAAGAATAACGGGAGATGGCAATGTTGGTATCGGGTCTGATAATCCACAATCAAAACTTGATGTTGATGGTAATACAAGAATCGTTGGTATTCTGACCGTAGGTAGTGCTTCTTCTACAACCACAACGACGATTGATGGTTCACAAGACTTCCCAACCATCAGACCCACACTAGACCTTAACTTTGCTGCGACAAAAACATTAGACCGTAGAATTACTTTCACCAGAGATAGTATCGGAACTTATACTGATGAGTTTGGTATTATTCAAACTGTTCCAAATAATGTGCCAAGATTTGACCACGACCCAGAGACTGGTGAGAGTCTTGGCTTGTTGATTGAGGAGCGGAGGACTAATTATGAGGTCTACTCATCATCAATACATACTGCATATACTGCTTCTTCTGGCACTGGAACAGTAATTAGAACAGCGTCAACTGCTACAATAACACCAGATGGAACATCAACTACAGATGCCATAATTGAAGATACATCAACAAATACTCAGCATACTATAATAGATGCTGTTATTGATACTTTTACACAAAGTACTGCAGTTTGGACTCATTCAGTATTTGTTAAATTAATATCTGGAAGTAGATTATTTGCCTCTAGAATATATGGAACTGGTAATGATGATGTATATGTTGAATATAATCTATCAACAGGAACCAGTTCTGATGGCGCTTCTGCAAATAATCAGGTAATTTCTCACGGGATGGATGAGTATCCAAATGGATGGTGGAGATGTTGGGTTTCATTTACTGCCCCTGGAGACGCTGAAGGTTGGTTACTTGGATTAGCAGACGGTTCTGCTGCGGAACTTCCAACCTATGATGGAGACGGAACAAGTGGAGTTTATATTTGGGGTGCTCAACTAGAAGAAGGAGAATTCCCAACCTCCTACATTCCCACCAGCGGAAGCACAGTGACTCGTAATAAAGACATCGCAGTTATTAAAGGAACAAACTTCACAGATGTTTTTGACACCAATTTTAGAGAGTTTTCATTATTAGTTGATTATGATAATAGTAAAACTAATGATGGAACTTATTATGAAATACTTAGTTTCTGGGGAGAGAGCACTGGTTATGATGACCGCATAGGTATAACAAAAGACGACCAATCTCCATATCATATAGAAACCAGAGCATTTGGTGGTGGTAGCGCAATCTTTAACAATGGTTTATTGAGTGCAAGTAGTAAAGCAGCAACTCAAAAGTTTGCAACATCTTGGAGTGTGCCAGATTATTCTAATACTTCATCTAGAAGATGGGCATTCTGTTTCAGTGGAGAATCACCAATAGATGTAGTTAATGATGGTCCGGGAACAACAGTTCCAGCAGTAACTAGATTGGGTCTTGGTATTAGTCCAACTAGACTAGTAGAAAACGAAACTGGTGGATTAATTCACTTTAAGAGATTTGCTGCTTATAATAAAGCATTAACAGACGCACAACTACAGTCTCTCACAAGACAATAAATAGGGATATAAGGAGTATCATAAGCAATGCCAAATCTTGTCGGAACTGGATTAAATCAAGTACCAACAAATGGTATGTTGGGTGGATTGGCATATCAGTCACCCGACCACGCATCCATTAAGGATTTAGACCTTAAGAATCTATCGCAGATTAATTCAGAGATTGCTGATACTGCTCGTGATATTTTCATTTATGATACTTCAAAGGACTCTGATGGTGGTGCTTGGAGACATCGCACTTCTCATTTGAGTTGGTATAATGAGACCTTAAACACAGCAACCAGAGGTAGTAGAAGAGAGTTTCCTGCTGTTGCTGTTATTGTTGTTACTGCTGCGACAACAAGAAAACTTTATATCTATGACGGAGATGACCCAGACCTTCCAATGTGGATGGTTATTGATACTACAGATGGACAATGGCCACAAACAGAATTTTCATCACTTTATGCATTGAACGGTATTATTGCTCTTGGTTCTGCTAGTGATACTCAACCACTATATGAAACTAGAAACAGATTAGATTTATATTATTTTGTTTCTGATAAAATCATTTCTTCTGGGGACGGCGCTGGAAATAATTATTATGGAATTGTAGAGGGAATTGTTAATAGAAGAACTCACGCATCAAATAGAGGGACAAGTATTGGAGAGACTGTCTATCAATTAGTAAATCATAGTGTAAACGACGTAGCAATGACTGTGCTACCAAACGCACCCATTGACGATGCTACTGGACTTCCAATCCCCACTATTGCCGTTGCGACTGATGGTGGTGTAAGTGTCATTAAGGATGATGGGACTGTTGTAAATTATACTCGCGGTGGTAATGAATATACTGGAAGTGTTGCTTTTGATCAACTTAATGATTTAATTATATCTTGGGGAACTTCTCTTGGTGGATATAGACATGCAACAAGAATTACTAACCCGTTTGTAGGATCAACTTCTTTAGATACTACATATGGTTATATCGCCTCAGACCTTGGAATGGGAGGATCTGCTGCAGGAAACACTGGTGGTGTAGTCACAGTTGCTAATAGTGGAAGGCATTTTGGAATTGATTTTGATTCATCATCAGGAGTTCCATCAGCACAAAACAATCATGACGACAGAGTAAATTTTTTACATATAAATGATGCAGATACAACAAAAAGTTTAGTTGCTTATGCCACCACCTCCTACAACACTGGATGGATGCACGGAGACATCAAAGGTGCTTTCCTGTCTGATACTGATGCTACGAATGTAACTGCAACTAGTGATAATCTCATAATTAATGGTGGGTTTGCAGATGCATCTAATTGGAATGTTGCATCTGGTTGGACAATTTCTGGTGGTGTTGCAACAAATAATGGCACTGGTGGGACAAATCAATTATCCCAAGCAGTTAGTATGGATGCTGGAAAACAATATATCCTTAATTATGAAGTTACTGCATATACATCTGGAACACTACAAGCATATTTTAATGGAACTTGGACCACTGTTCCAGGAACTGTTGGAACACACGGAGTATCTTTTACTGCATCAGCATCAGTACAACAAATTTATTTTGCTGGTATATCTGGAACTTCTTGGACTGGATCATTAGATAATGTGTCTTTATCACTTGCAGGAGAACTAGACCGTTCCGTAAAAGGCAAAGGACTCGCAGTTTACGGAACAATCACCAAGAGTGCCGTTGCCACTGGTGCCGAACTGGTTGCTTATAGTGGGTTTAGTGCTAGTAATTATCTAGAACAACCACACCATACTGGTCTAGAAGTCGGAACTGGTGATTTTTATGTGATGGGATGGTTCAAAGGAGACGACAGCACTTATAATTCTCCATTTGAAATATCTTCACCAAATGTAGATACTAATGGTGTTGGTAGTATTTTACTTTTAGTAGGTCCACACACTAACAATGGACTTAGATTTTACACAAGAAATAACTCAAGTGGTGGATGGAATCAAAATAATAATGGTGTTCCCTTTATAGATGATAATTCAACTTGGAATTTTGTATGTTGTTTAAGAAGAAGTGGTGTAAAATACATTTATATGAATGGAGGTGCCGAAGTAAACGCTGGAACTCATTCAGATAATCTTACAGAAACTGATAGTATTATGAGACTTGGTACTAGGTCAGATACTCTTCCTTCATCTGGAGCATCACCATGGACAGGTTCTTTATCATTATGGAGATTTGGACAAGGAGCACCTTCCGCCGAACAAATTAAAAAAATCTATGAGGACGAGAAGGTTCTATTCCAAGAGAATGCTAATGCAACCCTCTATGGTTCATCAGACACTGTAACGGCACTTGCTTATGATGAAGTAACCGAAAGACTTCACGTTGGAACTTCAAGTGGTCGTTCAGAATTCCAAGGACTACGCAGAATAAATAATACAACTACGGCAGTCACCACTGCTATTTCTGCGTATGATAGTTTTGTAGTGGAGCAATAATCAATGACAGTCAGAGCAAATAAACCAGCATTTTCAATTAGAGAAAAGTTAAAGGAACTTGATTACGCTCACGTTCCTTATGATAAGATGCCTGCTGGGAGTATCATTCAGACAAAAATTGTTTCTAGATCATCTGATCTAAGCACTAGCACTTTAAATAGCACTTCAACCATTTTATCTATGGATTTTAAACCATATTTTAGCAATTCTTTGATTGAATTGCACAGTGATGCTTCTTATGGTGCTCAATCTAATGTGGATGTTGTATTTAGATATGCATATACAAACTCACAACCTAACATCGGAACTGTAGAGATAGAAAGGACTGGTAGATTTTTAAGTGACGATAATCAAATTCAAGATGCTTTTCCATCCCGTAATAATTGGACTCATTATTACTATCCAAATTCTGATGAAAATAGAACATATTATTACCAAGGAATATATCAAGCTGGCAGTGGACTTGTTTGGTATCATACTTATGGATCGCAAGCAACTTCTTATTTTAGAATTAGAGAAATAAAACAATGATTACTAAATCACACGCATTATTTGCACTAGCTCCTTCTGGTGGTTGGATTCAGGATGGAGACACTACTATTTGGATGGATGGATATACTCCAATTTCAGAAGAAGAAATCGCCCAGAAGGTTGCCGAACTAGAATACCAAGAAGAAGTCAACGAGTATCAGAGACAACGTGCTGCTGAATATCCTACTTATGCTGCCCAGTTTGACCAAATCTACCATGAAGGTGTAGATGCCTGGAAAGCATCTATTCAAGCAGTTAAAGATAAGTATCCAAAGGCAACAATGGATGCTGATGAACTTCAAGCAAGACAAGACAGAGCAATCTTTGATTTACAAACCGAAAGATATATCAAGGCAACAGAAAGACTCTCACAATATGTTTTACTAGAAGGACGTGAAGAAGTTACGGAAGAAGTTGTAATTGGACAAGAACCAGTATTAGACGAGGAAGGATTGCCAACATTTGATGATGAAGGTAATCAAATAATGTCCGATGTTACAGAAACCGTAATCACCCAGACTGCGATTGAACCACTAGAAGAGTTTGTTGAAGTCACCACAACAGACCCAGAAACAATGGAGTCAACCACAGAGAGTGTCAGAAATTCATTGGTTGTCAAAGATGAAGAGGAGAGAGCAGCGGCACAAGCAGTGGTTGATGCAACACCACAAGCGGTTATTGATGCGATAAATAACTAAAAAGCACTATAATGGGATACTACGGTAATCAACCTGCAACTGGTGAGAACAATTCATTCAGAGTGCTCGATGACCTATCATCATATACACTGACGTTTGATGGGTCATCTGCTGGTGTAGTATCAATTGCAAATGATACTCTTACTTTTCTAAACCATCGCTTTGTAACGGGACAGAGAGTTACATATAATGATGGTGGCGGAACGGCAATCGGTGGTCTTTCTGATGGTGTCTATTACATTGTAAAGAACGATCAGAACACGATTAAACTTGCACCGACCTATGCCGATGCGATTGGAAATACAAATCTAGAAGATCTCACATCACTTGGAGTCGGTTCTTCTCATACATTGAACGTTGCATTCGATGGAGTCAATACAAGATTCGTTGCAACTTATGGTGGTGGAAGAAAAGTATCCGTAAGTCGTGCGGCACAACTTCAGATTTCAATCAATGGTGTTATTCAGGAACCACAAGATACTAAAACACCGTCTGCTGGATTTGGTTCTGATTTAGATTCTGTTATTGTATTCTCGACTGCTCCTATTTCTACGGATGTTTTCTGGGGAAATGCATTTGCAAACAACTCCTCAACCTTTGATATTTCGGATAATACTGTTGATACTTTTGAGGGTGATGGAACAAGTACAGAGTTCACACTTTCAAAATCAGCAGTAAATAATGATAATGTTCTGGTGACTCTTGATGGTGTTGTTCAGTATCCTTCTGATGCCACAACCACCAGAGCATATAGTGTCACGGCAAATATCATTACCTTTGCCAGTGCTCCTGGTCTTGGTGTTGATATTCAGGTTCGTCATATTGGATTTGCTGGTGCTACAACCAGTGCGGTTACTGGATTCTATGGAAGAACTGGTAATACCACACTGATTAGTACCGATGATATAATTGCAAATTCTATTGGTATTGGAACCGATGCCACAGTCGGTGCTGGATTAACATCACTTCACGTCTTCGGACAATCTCAACTGAATCGAGTTGCCATTACAACGACGGCATCAAACTTAACTTTAGAAGCAGGAAGAACTTTTATCTATTATTCAACAGGAACTTATACACTTCCAGCATCACCAACAGCAGGGGATAGAATAGAGATAATAAATAGGAGTGGTACTGTATCTGCCGTTCTTGCCCGCAATGGAAGTAACATTATGGGAGTGGCAGATGATCTGGATTTAGATATTCTAGATGCAGCATTTAAGGTTACGTATTCAAATGACACCGATGGTTGGGTAGTAGGCACTTAAGATATGGCAAAACTTTCTTCTTATCTTCGTGGTTCTACAACAACCACTGGTATTAGCACTTCAAGTAATCTTGTAATCGGTAGTGATACATCTACAGGAACTGCCGATCAGAATCTTCAGGTCAGTGGTGGTTCTTATATTTCTGGCAACACTGGTATTGGTAGTGCAATACCACAGTCAAAACTTGATGTTGCTGGAGATACATTAGTCAGTGGTATATCAACAGCATCAGAATTTTCATTAAGTTCTATTGATTCATCTATTACTGATACTGCCGTTGATGTCTTTGTATATGATACTCGCAAGGACTCTGATGGTGGTGCTTGGAGAAAAAGAACTCAACACACCTCTTGGTATAATGAGACCTTAAATACAGCAACCAGAGGTAGTAGAAGAGAGTTTCCTGCTGTTGCTGTATTAGTTTCAACTAGCACAACGTTGACAATATACGATGGTGATGACCCAGATATGCCTATGTGGTTAAATTATGGAAGTATGAACTCCAATAGTGAATCACCAAAGGCATTATACGCAAAAAATGGCATAATTGCTTGGGCGGGAGAATATGGTTTATATTATTCCAACTATATTGAAGATAGATGTAGACAAATACTAACTAGTGCAAGTAGATTTAGAGGAGATACTGGCATTAGGATAGGAGATGTAATCAATACATCTGATGCTAAACGTATTGTTAATAATACTTGTAACGACGTAGCAATGACTGTGCTACCAAACGCACCCGTTGACTCTGCTACTGGACTTCCAGTTCCCACTATTGCCGTTGCGACTGATGGTGGAACAAGTATTATTAAGGATGATGGGACTGTTGTTAGTGGCGGAGAAGCAAATTCTTCTTGGAAAGTAAATAAAATTTTTATTGATTCATATTATAATATTTGGGGAGTTGAGGGAACTGATTATTCTCCAGGTATTCAACTTCTTTCAACATTGTCATATTCCAGTGTAGCAGATATTGGTACTGGAACTCTTGGATACCAACTCACAACACAGGCTACAACTGCTTATGGTAGAAACACTTCCTGGCCTTTTATATTGGGAGGGTACGGAAGTTTCCAGAATGAGCACGCTGCAGGGAAAGAATACATTTTTAACGGTGCTACGCTCGGATTAACTTTTTTACAAGATAATACAACTAATAGATCGTCATCAATGGTCGCTTATGCTTCCACCTCCTACAACACTGGATGGATGCACGGAAACATCAAAGGTGCTTTCTTGGCAGATACTGATGATACGAATGTAACTGGGACAGAGTTGGTTACTAACGGAACCTTTGATAGTAATACGACTGGATGGACTGCAAATTCAAACGCAACAATCAGTGTTGACACACAAAGATTAAAATTTGAACAATCTAATAGTTCTGGACCAGCATATGTTTCACAAGGTGTTACAACTGTTGTAGGAAAATCATATGTCGTCAATTTAGATTTTACCGCTGGAACTCAAAGTAATGTTCAAATTTATATAGGAACATCTCTATATGGTGCTCAAATATTTCAAACATTTATTACATCTTCACCTTATACAAAAACATTTATTGCAACATCTACCACAACTTATATAACTTTTAGACATTCAACAGGAACAACTGGTAGATATTGCTTCTTGGATAATATATCAGTCCGTATAGCAGACCCAGACCGTTCAGTAAACAAAAACGGACTCCAAGTATTCGGAACAATCACCAAGAGTCCTGTTGCTGGTTCTGGAGCAACTGCTGCCGAACTGGTTGCTTATGGACCATTCAGCACTTCTAATTACTTGTTGCAACCAAACAATACAGACCTAGATTATGGCACTGGTGATTTCTATTATATGGGATGGTTTTATAATACCAGTGTTTCAGCTAGACAAATGATTTTTAGGAGAAATCTTACTAACGGAACTTTAGCCGCTGGAAGAATAATCTGCTCTCTTGAAACTAATGGAAATTTCTTTTTTTCAATAGAAGGTGGAGGAACTAATAAAGATTTAATTACAACTAGTTGGTCCCAAAATGTGTGGAATCATTTTTGTGTGGTTAGAAGCGGAACAGATTTTAATTTATATATTAATGGCGTTGTAAAGAACTCGGAAACTGGAACTAATTATTCAGTAACTTGTACCAATGCAGTTCTAACAGTTGGTATTCTTGCTGATGATTTTTCGTCTCATCCAGCAACATCTACAAGTATTACATTATTGAGAACAGGAGCATCAGCACCTTCCGCCGAACAAATCAAAAAAATCTATGAGGACGAAAAGGTACTCTTCCAAGAAAACGCTGCTTGTACCTTATACGGTTCATCAGACGCTGTAACGGCACTTGCTTATGACGACTCAACCAATCTTCTATACGCAGGAACCTCATCAGGACGCAGTGATTTCCAAGGACTACGCAGAATAAATAATACTACAACTGCCGTGACCACTGCTATATCGGCATCCAATGGTCTTGTAGCGGAGCAATAATCTATGACAGTCAGAGTTAATAAATCAAGTTTTAATATCAGGGAGAAACTTTCAGAACTTGAAAGACCTATTGGGTTAAAAGGTTCCGAACTGATGAAGGCAGAGACGGCACAAGATGCTAGAGATTTTGTCAGTGCTGGTCGGAAGAATTTAATTATTAATGGACGTTTTGATTTTTGGCAAAGGGGGACATCATTTACTGGAGACGAATACACTGCTGATAGATGGCGTCAAGCGTTATCGGGAGGAACATCAACAGTTAGTAGACAATCATTTACTTTGGGTCAAACTGAAGTACCAGGAAATCCAGTTTATTACTTACGACAATCTTGTTCTGTTGGAAATGGTAATTGTGGAATAGATCAAAAAATTGAAGATGTTAGAACTGGCGCTGGTGGTCCAGTAACAGTATCTTTTTGGGCAAAAGGAACAAATCCACCTGGATATGGATACTGGGCAATGCAATTATGGCAAAGATTTGGAACTGGTGGTTCTCCATCGGGAGCAGTACGAAATGATAAAGAACTAACAGTAACTTCGGAATGGAAAAAATATACTTTTACGTATGAATTAGAAAGTGTATCTGGAAAAACTTTGGGAACTAATAATGATCATAATGTAGATTTAATCATCCGCCAGCATGAAAATGATAATAATACTGGTGCCTGGGAATTAAATCTTGCTAATGTTCAAGTTGAGTTTGGTAGAAACGCCACAGAGTTTGAGCACAGAAGTTATGGTGAGGAACTGGCATTGTGTCAGAGGTATTTCCAAGGATATAATGCAGCAACTTCTGATTTACGTGCAAGCACTGGATATGAAAATTATGATGCTGAAGGAGCAACTAATGTAAATTACACAACGTTAATAGGAACTGGCACTGTTCTGGATGCCGACGATGCTAGAATACATTTTACATTACCAGTTTCCATGAGAGCAAAACCAACGGTGAGTGGTGTTGATTTAAGACTAATAACAGCTACTACTTTACATAACTCAACAACTACCATACAAGACTCTTCTTCTACAATATACGCAATTAGTCTATTAGTTGATAATGGTGGTGGTATGACAGCAGGTCAATGTGCTCATTTAATTATTAAGGGAAATGGAAACTTTTTTATAGATGCGGAGTTATAAACAATGACAATGTATAAAATTTCAAAATCTAAATCTTCAATATTATCAAATCATAATGGAGAAATTTGGACTACGTGTATTCCAAAGAGTGAAAGTAATTTAAATTATCAACAATTCATCCAAGATGTTGCCGAACAAGGTATTGAGATCGTAGAAGGTCCTGATGTAAAAGAATTTTCTTATGATAGACTTCGCCAACAAGAATACCCATCCCGTGATGAACAATTAGATATGATGTACTGGGATAAGGTCAATGGAACCACAGTATGGGAAGATACTATCCAAGCAATCAAAGATAAGTATCCAAAGACCATCACAGGTGGTACAACGATTGGTGAAGTTCCTGCTTGGGTACAAGAAGCAGCAGACAACTGGACTTTCAACAAACAACTCCGTGAGTATGTTGCTGCCGTAGAGAGATTAGAGCATTATATTCTCTCCGAAGGTCGTCCAGAGATTCGTGAAGATGTTGTTGTAGAAACCAGAGAAGTCTTCAATGAAGAAACTGGTGAACTTGAAACTGTAAACATCACAGAGAATGTGATTACTCAAACTGCTATTGAACCTCTTGAAGCAACGGTAGAAGTTACAGAGTATGATGAAGAAACAATGGAGTCAACCACAACAACGGTTCCTAATCCATTGATTGTTAAGGATGAGGAAGAAAGAGCAGCGGCACAAGCAGTGATTGATGCAACCCCCCAAGAAGTCATTGATGCAGTGAATGCTTGACATTTGATATAAATCTATTATATTATTGAAAACAAAACGAAAATGAATTTCACAGTATACTCAAAAGAGAACTGTCCCTATTGCAGTAAAGTCAAACAAGTGCTAGAATTGACTGGAAGCAAGTTTGTATCATATGAACTTGATAAGGACTTTACACGGGAAGAGTTTTATGACAAGTTTGGTCAGGGTTCAACCTTCCCACAGGTTCTTTGTGATGAACAAAAATTAGGAGGGTGTGTTGACACAATCAAATTCCTCAAAGAACACCAAATCGTCCGATAGTACTATAAATAAGTCTAAGAACCATGGTAATCGTGGTATTGAACTTATTTTTAATGGAGGTAAGAAGAGGCAACCAAAACCATTTCGTATAGTTTTAGATAAGATGGTTTGCTTCTTCAAAAGGGAAGTAAACATCTATCTTGAATTTTCCTTCAGAATCAGGAAAATTAAGTAGTTTCCCGGAGTAAGACAATGTTAGCAACAAGTTTAGTATTCGGTTCATTCATGACCTTTCTCTTTCTGATTGTAGGTTTGATTGGAGGGTGGGTCGCCAGAGAATACATGATGAACTATCAAGATACTCCAAAACTGCATCCAGAGTTCTTTGATGAGCACGGTAATGTTGTTCCTGATGAAGTTCTTGCCCTTCGTTTTGAAGAGGGATTTTTCTCTGATGAAATGGAAGAGGACGACGAATAAGTTCTAAATATTTTAAATTGATTCGTAAATTATTTGTAAATCATGACTGCGACAAAATCAAAAACAACTGCAATTCCTGAGTTGGCACGAAACCCCTTTGCTTTTGAGGTTTTACAACTTGCCTCAAAGCAAAGGACAAAGGCAAAGAAAGTAGAAGTTCTTAAAAAGTACGAAGACCCTTCACTGAAGGCAATCTTCATTTGGAACTTTGATGAAACAATCGTTTCCGCACTTCCAGATGGTGAAGTTCCCTATGCAAGTGTTGGTGAACAGAATTCTTTCAGTGGAACCATATCCGAGAAGATTAATTCTGCTGTTGGTATGATGAATGAACTTGGTTCCAATTCTCTTGGTTCACAAGA
>Ga0222718_10000286_pt1 | contig 55592 bp, 53 predicted proteins | sample C33_27DmetaG_FD_165045 | JGI IMG/M metagenome (GOLD analysis project Ga0222718, IMG submission 165045) | Estuarine water microbial communities from San Francisco Bay, California, United States - C33_27D | ecosystem: Environmental > Aquatic > Marine > Unclassified | place: USA: California... | reverse complement strand
CTTCTTTAACAATTTTAGCCCATTCATCATAAAATGATTCTTTCAAATCCATTTTTCGAGGCTCGGTTGTTGATTTAATATATTCAAGCATGAAATCTGAATCAGTAACTTTTAGAAGGTCTTCATAAATTTCTTTTTCGTAAGTTTCAAAATGTGAAGGCAATATTTTATCTGCATCCTCTTCAGTAAATCCATCAATATTTCTAACCATTGAATAATTACTATCAATATCATGAGAAATTGTATACACATTAAGCATGTGTTTTTCACTGTTTGATGTTATAGAAATAGTTCCGCCAGATTTTGTAACTCTTTTTAATTCAGAAATAGCTTTATCCTTATCAGATGCATGGTAAATTACATGATGAGCCATTACTAAATCAAATGTGTTATCTTCATATTGTAAATTTTCAATATCAGCTACTTCAAATTTGATATTACTATGTTCTAGTTTGGAACTAATTTTTTCTATCATTCCTTCAGAGAAATCAGTTAAAGTTAAATGAGAATTCTCTGGCAAACTAGAATAATTTTCAACCCAAAATTGACCAGTTCCACATCCAACTTCTAGAACTTTAAGTGGTTTATCAATTTTCAAATTGTTCCATATCCACTTGTGAAATGACTCTGGATTTGTTCTAAATTTCTGATGAATTGCTATACGTGCTTCAAGATTTCCACTACTTTTGTACTGATGTTCTTTCAAATATTTTTTGTCAACGTCTAAAACCATTTTTTATTTATCTCCAATCTTGAATGTTTCAATGTTTTCACATCCTATATGTATAACTTGTGCTTTTTCACCATCATAGTTAATTTGATAAATATCGGGCATGGTCATGGATTTCCATTGATCAAATCCAAATGTTGGATCATAATTATGAAGGATTAAAGCGATTAATGTTCCATGACATTGGACAGCAGCAGAACCATTTTCAGGTAAATCATTTAAGACTGAATTTAGTCCAGATAATGCTCTTTGAGTAGCTTCAGAACTGGATTCACCCCCAGGTAATTTTGAATCAAAGTCTTCCCACATTTTCTTTTTCTCCTCATTAAGATTTCTTCCTTCAGTATCACCAGTAATTTTTTCATGTAAAGCCTCAACAACAGTAGTTTCCAAATTTGTAGCCTGTGAAAAAGGCTCTATTGTCAAAATTGCTCTTCGTAAAGGACTAGAAAATATTTTTTGGATTTTTGGTTCAACCTTTAGTAATATATCAGAAATTTGCTTTGCATGTTCAATTCCCTCTTCTGTTAATCCACGTTCTCGATCACTTCCTTCAAGACTAGCTTTACCGTGTCGAATCAAAAATAATGATTTCAAGAATTTAACTTAAAAAAAATGAATATTTTATCTTTTTGGTATATCGACTTGAACATTATTAGTTTCAAGATGTGTAATTAATTTAGATTTTAATAATTTAATTTCTGTATTTTCGCCATCATAAAGATTTTTTTCTTCATTTGGATCATTATCTAGATCATAATATTCCCATGTTTTTGGGGTTTCATTAAAAATGAGTTTTTTTCTGTTGAAACGGATTGCAAATACATTATGTTTTTTGGGGGATGGCCAAGGACCGTACAATCCACCAGTTTCTATGAAGCTAGGGCGTTCAATTTTTTCGGTTCCATGAATCAACGGAAAAAGAGATTTACCCTGTAGACGTGAATCAAGATTCTCTTGAGGAAATGATACTATCTCAGCAATTGTTGGAAAAAAATCAATATTTTGACATTGAGAAGATATTTGATTTGGTTCAAACCCAGGTATGTGTATCATTGAGAATACATTTGAAGTTGAATCATATGCAAATGCACCATAAAACATTTCTCCATGTTTTTCTCCAACTCCAGTTCCATGATCTGCTTGAAAAATAACAACAGTATTTTCTCTAAGATTACAATCCTCAATTGTTTCAAGAATTATTTTTACATATTCATCTAATTGAGGCATGTAAGATGTGTATCTAGCATCATTCTCTTCTTTTGCAAGAAAATATTCATCTTTATTTTCTTGATCTTTGTATTTTTGAACTATATCTACTACGTAATTTTTGTGTGGTTCAGTATAGTGTAAAAATAGGAAAAACTTTGGTTTAGAAGATAATTTTTTAATTAATTCAGAATGACGTGATTTAAAATCAACGGTTTTTTCATCAAAGATATTAACTTCATCGAATCCCTTTGTAGGTATTACAATATCATTAATTATATCACAGCTTGTGTAATATTCCATTTCATGTAGGACTTCAGGTAATGTTTGTATTTCATTTTTTTTAAAACGAAACATATTGTAATATGCATTAACACCATTTTGAGAAGGATACATTCCAGAAAATATTGCATGATGTGCAGCAAGTGTATATGGTGCAACAGTAGTCATGTTAGAAAATTCAATTGAATTATTAACATAGTTTTCAAGTGTAGGACAAAAACTTACTTTATCTTTACGAAATCCATCTAATGTAACAAATATAATATTTTTAATAGAATTTTTTTCCATAAGATTATTTTTAATATTCATTTTTTAAATTTATCCAATTTTACAAAAATTAATGAAAGAATTTTTTTATTTCACCGTTCATATAGAGATTCTGATATAATTCATAGTCATTTATTGAATCCAATTCTAACCAACCACCAAAAATTTTTACAGCTTTAATTTTTCTACCAATCTGGATTAGATAATTTAGTAAATCAGTCATATACGAATTTTCAAAGTTTGCTTTAGGATTGAGAGGATTGATTCCTTTCTTTGAAATTTCTTTTGCATTTTTATAAGATAGTTTTAGGTTAGTAATTCCTTCATTTTGAAATTTCATTAGGCCAATATATTGAGACTGAATTTCCTCAATTTTTTTTACAGGTTGTCCTATACTTTGTAGAAACGAATTTTCGTCGATTTGCAAACTTTCAGCATCATCTAGAGGGTTTTTGAATCTTAATTTCCAGAGTTCATGCCAGTTTTCATCAACAATTACTGAGAAATCATTTTTATCGCTAACAAGTTTTTCTAGAATTTTTTCACTAAATATTATATCACCATAAGAGACTATGGTCGATTCTTTTAATTCATTCTGAGCACAAAACAAAGTTTCAACCATATTAGTTGAATCATAATATTTATTTTCAATTTTATTTAATTTAGGATTTTTTATCAGATCCGATTTATACCCAGTAACAACTGTAATATCGTCAATTCCCTGGTTATGAAAAGTTTCTATTTGCCATTCCAATAATGTTTTTCCAAATAACGAAACTAGGCATTTAGGTTTATTTTCAGTTAATGGTCGTAGACGTTCTCCTTTTCCTGCAGCTAAAATTATAGCATTCAATTTAATTTATTCCAGAAATCTTCATCCTTAAAAATTTTAGAAATTATTTGTTTATTATCATTATTTGGATTTCGTTCTGGATGCCACATTACTCCAATTATTGGTAATGATGAATGTATAAAACCCTCAACGGATTTATCTTTATCAAAAGTAGCAAAGACATTAAGATTATTTCCTAAATTATCAATATTTATCATATTTTTATGAAATGAATTTACTTCAATTGTTTTTGCATTTAAAATTTGAGATATTTTAGAATTAACTATTTTAATTTCATGATCATTACCAATATGCTGATTGTTATTATCAATTATTTGTTTGCCACCAAAATAATTATTTATTAATTGCATACCTCTGCAAATTCCAATTACAGGGATTTTTTTATCAATTGCATACTTTAATAGAAAATTTTCAGTTTTATCACGATCATAATTTTCACCGATATCATCTCCACCAGATAGTACTATTCCATTTAACGATAATTCGTCTAAGAAATTTTTAATATTTTTTAATGTGTTGGGAATAAAAATAGGAATAAGCTCAAGTTCATCAAACAATTTAGGCCAATCATGACTAAGTGCATCACGTTTTTCAACGTAATTTAGTGCGTTAACAACTCTAAGAGAAATGCCAATTTTTTGTTTCATCATTTTATTAAAAAAAACTTTTATTTAATATATCCAAGAGACTTTAGAATCTTTTTTTGTTCAAAAAACTCATCATGTTTTTCATGCTCAAGAATGATTATCTGGTTATTTTTACAATCTAACATAATTTTTGATGCATTTTGAAGTTTTTCATAAATTATTTCTCCACATCCAATAGCTGCAGGAAGACTAACTTCAGAACAACGAATTGACATATGAGATGCAACACCACCATATTTTGTAATTAATCCAGCAGGATTTCGTGTAAAAATCCAATCATATCCAGGATCAGCATGGTCTAAAAGAATTATTTTATTTTCAATATTTTGGGAATCCTTTAGTTGATTTAATGAAATTAATTCTGAGGAAATAATTTCGGCTGTAATATAATTTGGTTGTGTATCATGATATTCTATTAATTCAAAATCATCAATTGATGAAATAATTGGCGGTAAAACAAGAAGATCATTTAGTTTTTTACTTTTTTTATTATGTTTAATTTTTTTAGTTAATAATTTTTTTAGATCTGATTTTGATAATTTTTTATAATTTTTAAAAATTGTTTCAATTTCTAAATAAGATAAATCATCTTTAAAAAATCCTAAATCATTTCCAGATTCAGAAATTAACTCTAATGCATCACTTAAATTATGAGTAAATTCAAATTTTAATTCTTCACGGAGAGTTAATCCATCATGAATAAAATTGAAAAATTCTTCTGAAGTATGATTAAAATCATTTAAATTTAATATTTTTTCAATATGATTTTTATTATATTTTATTTGATTAGATTTTGAATTAGTAAATTTAATATTTTTTAGAAATGGATTTTCTTTATCATATCTTTCAATGGTTATGTCATAAGTACCGGGACGTAAATGACCAAATTTTGTTAAGAAATCTTTTTTTGACAATTCTCCATTAGAAAATAAAATCAATTCATTTTGAAATTGTGAAAGTGGAGTGTTTAATGAATTCATAAAATTATTCATAAATTTTTGAGTCAGAAATCCCTTTTTTACAAAACTTTGTAATAAAGCAGTAGCCATGAAAGCGATTCTAGCCATTGTAGAAAATGGAATTGTGCCTAAAGACTTACAATCTGATAACAAAGTTTCTGCTAATTCTAATTTTTGTTTATAATTTGAAGAATTAGAAACCAATTGAGAATTAATAGTACGATTTTTTATCATTTTAGATATTGATAAATTACAATTTTCTTTAATGGTTGGAAAAGATTCCAAAATATTTTTAGTAAATTTTAGTAATGAATCATGAATTTCTTTAATTTCATTTTTTGAAAAATTTTCTGATGATAATTGTTTCAAATTATCTTTAACTAAAAGATCATAACATGTGAATAATATATCAAATTCAACTTTATCATGTAAATGAGGATTTTGGTTTAATTTTTTTAAATAATATTTCATTAATTTTTTTGCTAATTTATCACCAATTATTTTTGGAATCATTGATGCAAAACTAGTATTAGTGTTCACATAGGGTTTATTTCCAAATTTCATCATTAATGAATGTGGTTTAAAACTACGATAATCTAATGAAAGCCTACCAACATACCAAGAATCTTTCATAATTAAATAATCATAAAGAGAATAATCCAAAGGATTAGGATTGCTACCAATTATTTCAGCAGGATTCCAATCAGCCATGTCAGAAAGAATTAATGGTTTTGATAAAGTACTGTTAGAATTTTGTAATTTGAGATATTTTTTTTGGTTTTTGACTACTTGATTAAAGATTTGAGTATCAAATTTTTCAACATCAGAATGTTGTATTGAAGTTATTGGTCTAACTTGAAAAATAATAATTTTGTTTGCTTTAGTTATTCCAAACTCAATATCTAATAAAGTAGTTTTCAAAAGTAATTCAATTTCATTGATAGAAGAAATTAATAATTTCCATTTTTTTAAAATTTTTTTATTTTTAGAATTTCTTAAAATTTTAATTGTTTGATTAACTGAACCATGGGTTACGCCTACAGTGGATTTACCATCTTCATAATTTATTACATAATACGGAGCACCAATATCAGATGTTCTAGTAAAAACTACTCCACTTGAAATTATATTTTGAGTTTGAGTTTGTATTAATATTTGATTTTGAATATTGTTGTTATTTTTATCAACATATGATTTAATAACTTTAGAAATTGATGAAACTAAATCAGATTTTGAATTTGATTTAACATTTAAAATACTTTCATAACTACCTGCTTGAGAATTTTCTTCTGAATCCTCACCCATAGCTGAACTTCTGACAATAATTTTTTTATTTAAAAAATTATTTTGAATTTTTGACAAAATTAAATTTTTATCAGAATTCCAGTCTTCAACGGTAAAGACAAATATTTTTTCAATATGTGAACTTTTTAATTTTTTTTGTAAAAATTGTAAAACATTTGATTTGGATGTAAATAATGATGAATTTTTTTTAGAAGATGAGTTCCTCATATTAATTCACGAAAAATCTATCTTTTAAAATTTTAGAATCATTTTAACTAAATATATCCTAATTTTCTTAACATATCTTCTGCTTTTTGTTGTTCATCCTTTGTTAATTCATCTGTTTGAAAATTATTCTTAGAATTTAATATATTACATAGTTTTTCTTCCATTTCTTTAATAATTTCTGGATTTTGTGATGAAATGTCTGTCATTTCTTTTGGATCATTTTTTAAATCATATAATATTGGATTCTCAGAATTATCACGTTTTCGTAAATATTTGTAATAGGATGTTCTTAATCCAATCACATTACCTTTAGAATCAGGATTAACTTTTTCAGAAAAATCTCCTGCAGATACCCCAGTTTCAATATACGCAGGAAATTCTTCAAATTTTTGATTTTTCAGTAAAGGGACTAAACTTTGACCATCAATTTGAAATTTCTCAGTGTCTAAATGTGTAATTTCTGAAATAGTTGGAAAAATATCAATATGTCTAACTAAATTATTCAAAATTATATGTTCATTGATTCCAAATCCTGTAAAAATTAATGGTACATGGATTGTTTCATCAAATAATTCAGATTTTCCTCTATTACTTAATGATCGTAATTCATATTCAGAGAATGAATTTTTTAATTTTTTCATTCGTATTTCTTTTGCTAACTTTCTCATTAATAATAAAAATTTGATTCCTAAAGGTTCTAATTTTGGTGCTATTTGCTTACCGCTTTTTAGAAATTTTTGTATTGTTGGTATTTCATCAGGATTTGTTTGAGTTAATGGAATGTAAGAACCATGATCAGAACTAATCACGATAAGAGTATTTTTTAAATCAACATGTTCTAAAAATTTTCCTAACCAAGAATCTATGAAAGATAACATTTTTTCATAATTATTTTTTCCATACTTTTTATGATCATATTCTTCAGGTAATGCAAAAAGATTATGTAAGTCCATAATGTGTACAGAGAATAACCAAGATTTTTCCTTCTTTAATGATTTTAATTTATTAATTATAGTATCACCAATTCCTCCAGACAGATTTTTCCAAGATTCTAATTTATTGTAAACATAAAAATAATTATCATCTAAACTTGAACCCAAATTCATAAAAAAATCATGATCAGGAAAACATCCTGATGTATAGTATCCATTATCCTTAAAATAATTAAAATAGGTTTTAGTATTTTTTGAAAAATTAAAATGAGTTAATCCTGTTGTACTAGGAGATAGAGCAGTGTATATGCTTGCTAAACTTGTTCCAGTTTGATCAGCAGAACTAATTGCCTGTGTAAAATATGCCCCATTAGAAATTAAATTATCAATATTAGGTGTTTTAACCGTTCTATGATCTCCAAAACAATGATCTGAACGTAAGGAATCAATAGTTATTAAAAAAATATTTGGTTTTTCAAGAACCATTTTCAATCATCTTTATGATTTAATAAATCAGATTTTTCTATAATTTCTATTAATTCATTTTTAGTATGACGTGGAGCAATTTTTGAAGAATATTCGTTCATCTCGCTAATTTTTTTGATTTGATTGTCATAAGATCTAATAATTTCTTGATCATTTTTAGCAGGATTTGAGATCATAAATTTATTTTGAAGATCCCAACTATTTCTTATTTCTTCAGAATTAATTAATGTCTCATGTAATTTTTCTCCAGGTCTAATTCCAACTTCATCAAAATCAGTTTTTCCAAGAAGATCAAATAGTGCATCCTTAACATCCATTATCGAATAAGCTTTAAGTTTAGGTACATAAATTTCCGAAGATTTACCTTTAAGAGTACAATCAATGATGAAATCTAATGCCTGATCCATGGTAATTGAAAATCGGGTCATTTCAGAATCAGTTATAGTAATTTTTTTGCCTTCATTTATCATTTTTATAAATTTTGGAATTACCGAACCACTACTTCCTACCACATTACCATATCTCAAAGCAAGAAAGCTTGTTTTATGTCGTTCCTCATTTAATGAATTATTTGCACTTACAAATAATTTTTCCATTAAAAGTTTAGTTGCTCCGTATGTATTAAGAGGTGAAACAGCTTTATCAGTACCTATACAAATTACTTTTTCAACATCCTGTGAAAGTGCTGCATCAATAACATTTTGAGAACCATAAACATTAGTTTTGATAGCTTCAAACGGATTATATTCAATAACGGGAACATGTTTTAGTGCTGCAGCATGAAAAACTATGTCAATATCCTCAAATGCTGTAACCAGTCTCTCGTTGTCACGAATATCACCAATTAAAAATCTTAAACGTTGATTATCAAATTTTGATTCCATTTCAACCTGTTTACTTTCATTTCTACTAAAAATCCTAATTGTATCAACATCTGTTTCTAACAATCTTTTTGTTAATGATTGACCCAAAGAGCCTGTTCCTCCAGTTATGAGTATTTTTTTTCCTTCAAACATGATTAAAAAAAGTTAATTTTCATTACTTTTATTCTTTAGTGATGATAAAAGCATTTTTCTGACTAAGTTTTTGTTCGAAGTATTTTTAATTTGGTAAAAATTGATGTGTATATGACTGATAAAATTATTTTTTGGTTTAGTGCAGATTTATTACCTTATTGTTTATCGTATGTTTTTCAAAAAAAATTTGATGGAGAGTTATTTGGAATTTATGATTTAACTAACAAGCCAAAAAAATTTTTTAAAAAACAAAATTTCATAGATTTCTCAAAAGTCTGGTTTTACCATGATCACATATCAACGAAAAATAGAGCTGATGTGAAATATCTTGAACGAATTAATAGTAAATATGAATTGGATCTTAAAGAATTAGCAAAAAATGATCGCATATTAAATAAATATAATGAATACTATGATTTTTCGGATAATGAAATTAATTCAATTTTAGAAAGTGAATGTAAATTATTTGAAAATATTCTAGATGAAGTTAAACCAGAGTATTTTATCACAACTGAAACAACATTACAACCGCATCATTTGTTTTACAAAATGTGTAAAAAAAGAGGGGTTAAAATTTTAATGTTGAATCATGCAAATTGGAAGAAATTATGTTATATTTCAGAAATAAGACATAAAATTGATGGGTTAGATCAATTAGATCAAATTAAAGATGAACAAATATCATTAAAACAAATTCAAAAGTTATTTGAAGAATCACGAGTATCTAAATATCATAAAAAATTTCATAATGAAATAAAAAAATCACAAATTACTCTAGTTAAAGCTGCAATAAAATTTCTAATTTCTAATAATGATAATATTAAAACACATTATACGTATTTTGGTAGAAAGAAATTCAAAGTATTGATAAAAGAATTTCAAGACAAAATTAAAAAAAGTACTAGAAAAAAATTCATTGATAAAAATTTAATTAAAAAAATTGAAAAAGATGTGAAATTTATTTATTTACCTTTGCATCAAGAGCCAGAAAGATCATTGTTGATTGCTGCACCAAAATTTTCTAATCAATTATCTACAATTAAACATATTTCTGAAAATCTACCAAAAGATTATCAATTATATGTTAAAGAACATCCAACACAAGGTCCAGCAAGAAATTGGAGGAAATTATCATTCTATAAACAAATTATAGGGCTAAAAAATGTAAAATTATTTCATCCAGATTTTGATTCAAAATTACTATTAAAAAATTGTAGTTTAGTAATTTCAGTAGGAGGAACTTCAAGTTTTGAAGCTACATTTTTTGGAAAACCTTCATTAATTTTTGCCGATTTAGGATATAAGATAATTCCATCAATTAAAAAATTAAATTCATATTCAGAATTAAAACAAGGTATAGTAGATAGTTTAAAAATTAAAGTGAATCCAAATGATGTAATAAATTATTTAAAAAAGTTAGAAGATAATTCTTTTGAATTTGATGTGTTAAATTTTGAAACAAAGTATCAAAATACATTTTATATGAATGGAAATCTAGTAGATGTCAATTTTGATCATAAAATAATGAATGAATTTCTATTAGATAGTAATGAAGAATTGGAAATTTTAGCAGAAGAATTCATTAGAAAAATTTATCAACTTAAAGCAGGGACAGATAATAAAAATACTGAGTAAATATGTTAAAACCAATTTGTATTATTCCAGCTAGAGGCGGTTCAAAAGGAGTTAAAAGAAAAAACATTCGTATTTTAGGTAAAAAACCATTAATTTCGTATACAATTAAAACTTCATTAGAATCAAATCTGTTTCAAGATGTCATTGTATCTACAGAAGATGCAGAAATTGCAGAAATTGCAGAAAACTATAATGCTAAAATACCATTTATGAGACCAAAAAAATTAGCAAAAGATACAACAACAACAGAAGAAGTGCTACTACATACAATCAAAGAATTAAGAGATTTAAAATATGATTTTAATACGATAGTGCTACGTGATTGTACAGTTCCATTTATTGATATACAAGATATGAAAAAAGCATTACAAATTTTTTATAAAAATAAATGTGATGCAGTTTTTGCATCAATTAAAGCACATCCAAACCCATACTTTGGAATGATGGAAATTAAAAAAAATGGCTATCTTGTGCAATCAAAAATTCCAAAATCTAATGTAACTAGAAGACAAGATTCGCCAATTGTATACAATGTAGATGGAATGTTCATATTAGATGTAAAACATTTTTTAAAAACAAAGAAAATATCCTCAGGAAAAATAATTCCATTTGAAATTACAAAAGAGCATGGGCATATGATTGATTTTGAATTTGATTTTAAAATTGCAGAGCTATTGGTAAATAGTAAAAAAAATAAAATCTAGAAATCCTGTTCAACTGAATCACAAATTAAATGTAAGATTAATCTATGAACTTCTTGAATTCTAGGAGTAGAATTAGAAGGAATTTGAATTGAAATATCTGAAATTTTTACTAACTCCGTTGTTTTACTACCAGTTAAACAAATTATTTTTGCACCATTTTTTTTTGCCCTTTTAACTCCAGAAATCACATTTTTTGATTTTCCGCTAGTAGAAATAGCTAAAACTACATCGCCTTTAGATACAAGTGATTCACATTGCCTCTCAAAAATTTTATCAAAACTATAATCATTTCCAATTGATGTTAAAATTGATGTATCAGTTGTAAATGCAATAGCAGGCAAACTTTTTCGTTCTTTTCTAAATCGTCCAACAAATTCAGCAACAAAATGCTGTGAATCAGCTGCACTACCACCATTTCCAAAAGAAATTAATTTATTTTTATTTTTTAATGATCTAGAAATTAATTTTGAGGATTTAATTATTGATGGAACTAAAATCTTAGAATCAGTTAATAATGTTATACAGTCATCAAATTGTTGAATTAAATTATCAGGTAACTTTTTGGATTTCATTTTAATTACTAGCTCTTAATTTTTCCATGACAGGAATTTCAGATGGCCAAATACGCTTTATTCCATCTCCTAAAATTTTATCAATTACTCTAATATCTCGAACTAATCTTTCTAAACCCTGAGGTTCTAATGAAGCAGCTTGATCCGAACCATACATTGAACGATCAAGAGTGATATGGCGCTCAACTGATGATGCGCCTAACAAAACAGCGGATACACATATCAAATATCCCATAGACTCATGTCCACTATAACCTACATTACACTGAAATTTTTCTTTAAGTGTTTGAATACATTTTAAATTAGCTTCTTCGGGTTTCATTGGATATGAGCTGTTTGAATGTTGTAAATCAAAAGGACATTGGAATTTTTTAAATATGTTGGTTGCAGTTTGAATTTGTTCAATAGTGCTCATACCAGTAGAAATAAAACAATGTTTCTTTTCTTTAGCAATTTTTTCTAAAAGTGGAATATTTGTTAGCATGGCAGATGCAACCTTATTGTGTTTTAGATCAAATTGTTTTAAAAAGTCTTGACTATCCAAGTCCCATGCTGAAGCATACCATTCGATATTATTTTTTTTACAATAATTATCAATTATTTGATATTCATCTAGATTAAATTCTAATCCTAATTTTTGATCTCTAGTAGTATTACCCCAAGGACTATCACGAGGTGAATCTAACACGGATTTGGAATAGACCTTTTCAATATTTCTTTTCTGAAATTTAACTGCGTCGCATCCAGTTGAAACTGCAATATCAATCAATTTTTTAGCTATGTCAATATCACCATTATGGTTAATTCCAATTTCAGCAGTAATGAAAACCATTTCTATATTTTTACAATCACCACATTTAATAAAATTTGTTAAACCTTATGACGAAGCACAATATCAGCAACTTCTCTAAATGCACCCTCACCTCCATTTTTTTTACAAATGTAGTGAACAATTTTTTGGGCTTCAAGAATTCCATCTTTAGGGGTTGCCGAAAACCCGACCATTTTTAATAATTCAAGATCATTAATGTCATCACCAATATATCCAATTTCAGAATTTTTCACATTATATTTTTTTGAAATTATTTTGAGAATAGTTTCTTTTTGTTGAATGCCATCATAAACATATTCAATGTTCATTTTTTTAGCCCATTTTTTTACCATTTGCGTTTTTTCTTTTGTAACAATTATAGTTGGAATTCCTTTTCGTTTTAACATATTAACTCCCATACCATCACGTGTATGAAATTTTTTCATTATATCTCCATTCGATGTATAATACATACCACCGTCAGTTAATACACAATCAACATCAGTTAGTAAAATTTTTAAATTTCTGGCAGATTTACTACTTCTCATACACTAATCAAAGCTAAATATCATTTATATCGATATGTATTGAATAGTATTATATGTCATATATAGAATCGATATTTTCACTAGATAATAAAATATCAATAGTTACTGGAGCAGCTGGTGGTAATGGAAAATCAATATCAGAAGCCTTACTCCGTTCAGGTTCAACTGTCATAATGATTGATATTTTAAAAAAAGATTTATCAAAAATTGTCAAAGAATTTCAAAATGAAGATTTACCTGCAATAGAATATTATTGTGATATTACGAATAAAAAGCAAATTTTAGAACTAACTAAATATATTAAAAAAAATTTTGGCAGACTAGATATTTTAGTAAATAATGCAGGGATTTCACTACCGCATTCAGTTTTAGATTATTCAGAAAAGTTGTGGGAAAAAACATACAACGTTAATGTGAAAGCTCCATTTTTCCTTTCACAAGAATGTGCAAAAATTATGAAAATAAAAAAGTCAGGAATTATAATTAATATAACAAGTATTAATGCAGAATTTGCATTTCCAGATAATCCAGCATATCAAGTGTCTAAAGCAGGGTTAAAGCAGTTAACAAAATCAATGGCCTTAGATTTAGCAAAATTTGGTATCAGAGTAAATAATGTAGGACCAGGTTATTTTCGTACAGCAATGACAAAAAAGAGTTGGAATAATATTAAAAAAAGAAAAAGCATCAGTGAAAATACAATTTTAGGAAGATGGGGAGAGCCAAAAGATTTAGAGGGAACAATTATTTTTTTGTCCTCTGATGCATCATCATACATCACAGGTCAAGATATCTATATTGATGGTGGATGGTCTGTAAAAGGAATAAAATGAAAAAGCCAAATATTCTATTCATAGGAATTGATTCGTTTCGTAGTGACAAATGTTTTGGAAAAACAAAAACATCTAAAACACCAAACATAGATAAATTAATTGAAAATGGGGTTTATTTTGATCAACATATCAGTGTATCAGATGGAAGTTATACCTGCATGGGTGCAGTCTTTACATCACAATATCCTTTCCAAAGTGGAATAACAACTGTATCAGCATATTCAAAATCAACAAAAATTTTTGATAATTTTCGTGAAGCAGGATACAAATTATATGGGACAGCACCATGTACACCATTTTTTATAAATTTACTTGATTCATTTGATGAAAAAGAAAATTTTTCAAAACCAGGATATTTGTATCCAGTATCAGAAAACAGTAAAGAATCAAAGACAGGAGAATTTATTTTAAAAAGATTAGATAGAATAAAAAATGGAGAAATCAAAGAACCATGGTTTTATTTTATATTTTTAACAGATTTACATAGAAGTGTAAAATATGGAATTCCAAAAGAATACTATACAGATGAATTTGGCAGCACAGATTATGATAAAATGGTTTCAGCTTTAGATATTTGGATTGGAAAATTTTTAGAAAGAATAGATCTAGAAAATACATTAATAATTTTTACATCAGATCATGGAGAATTCATTCCAACACCAAAAGTTGGGCATGAATTAACATACATTCCAGAATTATTTGAACCTGGAAAGAAAATGAAAGAAAGAACACCCAAATTGTTACATGGGATTTATTCAATAGGATATAGATTTTTACGTTATTTTGCAATTCCAATAAAAAATCGAAAATATGAAAAAGAATTATCTCCTATCGAAAAAAAATCATTGAATACAAGAGGACATAGTTCATTATGGATTTTACCGGATGATACAGTCAAAACACCATTAATCTTTTCAGGAAATATTATTAAAAATAAAAATAAGATCATAGATCAACAAGTTGGTTCAATCGACATACTACCCACTATTGCAGATATTTTATCCATAAAATTTGATTATAAAAAAGCTGAAGGCAGAAGTATTCTACCATTGATAAATGGAGAACAATTAGAAGAAAAACCAATTTTTATTGAAAATGCAGTTAGAAGAAATCCAACTAAACCTGGAAACTGTATAGGAGTAAGAACTAGTGATTTTAAATATTATCGTGCAAGAAACAATTCAAAGAAAAAAGTTTGTTTATTTAATTTAAAAAATGATCCAGATGAAATTGCAAATATTGCAAAAGAAAGAGCAGATGTTGTAGAAAAAATGGAGAAATTATTACAAGATATTAGAAAAAACTCTATCAAAAATGAAGAAATTGATAATGAAGAGACACAACGAATAGAAAGAGATCTCAAGCCTTTAGGAAAAGCATGAAAATAACAAATATTTTTTAATTTATTATTTTATTAATATTTTCAATTATGTAATCAATATCAGAATTGCTTAAATTAGGATGGGTAGGCAATGTAATAATTTGATTACTAAATTTTTCGGTTTCATTTAGATTAATTTTTTTATCATAATAACTCATTTTATGAATTGGTTTGTAATGAGTTCCAGTTTCAATACCTAACTTACCTAATTTTTCTCTAATTTCATCACGATTTTTTACTAAAATCCAATAAAAATGATATGAACATGAATTTTCAAATGGCATTTTAAAATCAACATTAATTCTTTTAAAATATTCTTTAGAATTATCTTTACGAGATTTATTTAATTTATTTAATTTAGACAGTTGTGAAAGACCAATTGCAGCAGAAAATTCATTCATATAGTAATTCCAGCCTAAATCTTTCACATCATAATCATTACCAACTCTATCTGAAATACCGCACCACTTTTTTGTTTGAAGATCATTTTTAAAATTATCATTATTGTTATTAGAATTAATAGTAATAAATCCGCCACTAGGCATTGCTAAATTTTTTACTGGATGAAAACTAAAACAAACTAAATCACTATGAGAACCAATTTTTTGTTCATTATATTTTGTACCAGCCGCATGAGATGCATCTTCAATAATTGGAATGTTATTAATTTTAGCAATGTTACTAATTTCCTTTAACTTACATGATAGTCCTCCAAAATGAACAGGTATAATGGCTTTAGTTTTTTTATTAATTTTTTTTTCAATATCTGTTGGATCAATACAACCTGTTGATGGTTCAATATCACAAAAAATTACTTTATGTCCAGAATATTTTACACAATGTGCAGTACTAACAAAAGATAAAGATGGAACAATAATTTCACCTTTTTCTTTTGAAATACTAGACACAGCTAAATGTAAAGCAGCAGTACCACTGTTAACAGCAATTCCTGATTGCGCACCAGTATATTTAATGAATTTTTTTTCAAAAGAATTAACAAAATGTGAACCTGAACCTGATGCCCAATTATGTGATTCAAAAACTAATTCTATATTTCTTTTTTCAGTAGAATCAATTTTTGGATCAAAAAGTTTAATCGTTCTTTTTTTCATATTTAACAAGTTTCAATATATCTAATTAATATCATTTACAATTACTTTGATAGTAGGTATAGAAAATTACTAAAATATGTATAAAAAGTAGTTTTACTCCTACATTGATATTAGCAAGTATGATAATTACTCATAATGCGTATTTGTAAAGAGTGCATTCAACCAGATACAAGACCAGGAATATATTTTGATGAAAATGGAGTGTGTGGTGCATGTCTATGGGAGCATGAAAAAAAGGAAATTGATTGGAAAAGTAGAGAGATAGAATTTAAAAAAATTATTGAAAATAGTAAATCAAAAAATAGATCAAATTATGATTGTGTTATAGGAGTTAGTGGAGGTAAAGATAGTACATTTCAAGCAATCACAGCTAGAGATAGATTTGGATTAGATTGCTTATTAGTAAATTATCAACCAGAGAATATAACAAAATTAGGTGAAAAAAATATTGAAAATTTAAAGAATCAAGGATTTGATGTTGTTACAATTAGACCAAATCCAAAGATTATTAAAAAATTAATAAAATATGATTTTTATCAAAATCTTAATCCTGTTAAACCTACAGAATTTTCACTTTTTTCTTCAACCTACATTATAGCAGAAAAATTTAACATACCATTAATTATACAAGGAGAAAATCCAGGATTAGTTTTAGGTACAAGTTTAACTGGAGTGGGTACTGATTCAAATGCATTAAAAGCAAATGAAATGCAAACTCTTTCTTCAGGTTGGGAAATTTATTCTAAAATTGATGGAGTAAATAAAAATGATTTATTTTGGTTTCACTATGACAGAAAAAAATTAGAAACTTCAGGAACTAGAGGAGTTTGGTTAAATTATTTCATAAAAGAATATTCTCAAAAAAATAATGCTGAATTCTCAAAAAAATATGGTTTGATTGGAAGAGATAAAAATTTTGATCCAAATTCAATTGGAACATATAATCCATATTTTGCACTAGATTCAGATTTAGCACAAGTGAATCAATTATTGAAATTTATCAAATTTGGATTTGGGCAATGTATGGATCATGTATGTTATGATATTAGAGAAGGAGACATTTCAAGAAAGGAAGCTATAGAATTAGTATTAAAATATGATGGAAAATGCTCAAACGAATACATCCAGGAATTTTGTGATTATATTGAAATTACAATTGATGAATTCTGGTCTACAGCAGAAAAATTCAGAGGTAATATATGGAAAAAAGATAATTCGGGTGAATTAAAAAATTGTATTTGGGAAGAATTAAAAAAAGAATAGATTTCTAACATAAAAATAAATAAATTAAATTAAAAAATATTTCATGAAAATCAATATGAAGTTTTTACGAATTATTTGTTGTTTACAAGTAATTTGCTTATTTTTTTCAATAGGTAGTGCTGATGGAAAATATGACAGTTTATTTCAAATCCAAAAACAAATTTCAACAAATTCTTGGAGTATGGGTTTATCTAATAATGAAAATGAGTTATTTGTTGCAGATGGGATAAATAACAAAATTTTAGTTTTTGATCTTAATGGAGACCCAATAAGAGATTTTTCGTTAAATGATTCTGATACTTGCAAGGGACATATTCATGGAATTACAGTTTTTGAAAAAAGAATCTATTCAGTAAAAGAAAATAATGATTGTATAGGAATTTATGATCTTCAAGGAGAATTACTGAAAAATTTTGGTTCTACTGGAACAGAATTTGGGAAATTTGATTCGCCACAAAATATAGAAATTTCTGATAATATGATATACATCACAGATAACAAAAATAAACGAATTCAGGTTTTTGATCTTCAAGGCAATTTTATTTTTCACTTTGAAATGCAAAAAAGTGAAACAAAAAATAGTTTGGAAACCCCATATGATCTAGAAATTTATCATGATAGGATCTATGTTACCCTGCCAAAACAAAACGACATTCAAATTTTTGATCTAAAAGGTAATTTCATTAATAACTTGGAAACATCTGATGATGTAACCGATCCACTAGGAATTACAATAGATGATGATAAAATTTTTTTAACTAGTGGAGATACAAATCAAATTATAATTTTAAATTTGAATGGAGAAATAGTAGATACAATAAAATCTAATTTTATTGATCCACATCAAGTAATTATTTTTAAAAACAAAATGTATGTATTAGATACAAGAAATTTTCTAGTAAAAATCTTCAATATCTCAGAAACATACAATGACAATTCTGAAAACAGATTAAAAGATTCAACAAATAATGAGATAAATCTTATTTTGTTGATCCCAGTAATTATTACTATAATTTATTTAATTAAGAGATATTATACTAAAAGAAAATAAAGAGTTGATATCATTAATTAATCCATAACAGTATTAATAAGAAATGAAATGAAATTAATTTATTGATTGGATGTATAATTCAGGCACGTACAAATTCAAAAAGACTACCAAAAAAAATTTTAAAAATTATAGATGATAAAAAAAATGTATTAGAATGTGTAATTAATCAAGTCAAGCATTCAAATAAAATAGAGAAAATTGTCATTGCAACAACAAAAGAAATAGAAGATGATATCATTACAGATATTTCAAAATTAAATGATTGTGATTATTTTAGAGGTAGTGAAAAAGACGTATTAGATAGATATTTCAACTGTGCAAAAAAATTTAATTTTGATGTAATTGTAAGAATTACGTCAGATTGTCCATTAATTGATCCTGAATTAATCGATAAAGTATTAGAGAAATTTAGAATTGGAGATTATGATTATGTAACAAATACATTTCCACGCACATTTCCAAAGGGGTTAGATGTGGAAGTTTTTTCATTTTCAGTTTTGGAAAAGATGTGGATTAATGCAAAATTACCATCAGAGCGTGAACATGTCACACAATTCATCTTAAACAATAATAAATTTAAGATTGGAAATATTAAACATAAAAATAATTTATCACATTTACGATGGACGTTAGACCAAAAAGAAGATTTAGAATTTTTGAAAAAAATAATTAGTAATATTGAAACAAGGCCCATTTTAATGAACTATGTATTAAAAGTATTAAATGATAAGCCTGAATTAACATCTATTAATTCAGGGATTGATCCAGATCAGGGTATAAAAAAATCAAAAGAAGAAGATAAGAAATTTTTGAAAGGAAATACTAGTTAAAGTTAGGCAAGTTTTTCAATTTTTCAATACTGCGAAAACTTTCATTCATAATTTTAAATTGATTGATATCTAGTGATGTTGATGCATCAAGACTTTTAGAATTTGATAGTTTTACATGTTTTTCAATAATAATTTGTTTTTTTTTCTTCATCTTCATAAAACCAGCAAACAATATTGATGCAGATATTCCAAGTGTATGATCAGACAATCCAGTGTAATTTAATGCAGAGGTCCAATTCATTTTTTCAATTTTTAACGGATAATCAGATATACAATAACAGAAAGTAGTTTTATTTTTTAAAAGAGATTTTTCAATATGTTTTCTATTTCCACCCATACCCATACTTACAATAGTTGGTTTTTTTGTGGAATTAACTGCAGATATAGTTTCCTTAGATAATGGATCCTTTAATGTACAGGTTCTAGATGCAATTTTGTATCTTTTGACTCCAAGTGTTTCAAGGAAATCTACTGCTTCAGGATAAAAAACAGAACAAAAAAATTCAATACCTATAGAATCAGCAAATTTTTTGAACTTTTGAGCTGTTTTTGGAGACAATTCAGTTTTTTTAATTTGTTTAAACAATGGGTGTGAAGGATACAAATCTTCAGCTCTCCACATTTGAAATTTTACTGCATCAGCTCCTGATTTTTTACATTCTTTAATAATTTTTTTTCCAATTGATAAATTACCTTCCCAATTAGAACCAATTTCAGCAATGGAAAAAACTTTCAATGATCGAATATTTATACAATCATTATTAAATCATCTTTATGGAAAATTTATCTATTAATTTAAAGCCTGTAGATAAATCAGATATTAGATTTCTATATAATCAATTGAAAGAAAGAGACCCAAAAATCAATATTTCGCATAAAAAAATGCCAACATATACAGAACATTCAAAATTTGTATTAACAAAACCATATTCTAAATGGTATATAATTATCCATAAAAATAAAAAAATTGGAAATACATACCTAACAAAAACTAATGAAATAGGAATTTTTGTCTTAAAAGCAATAAAAATTAAAGGAATTGGAAAAATAGTGCTTGAAGAAATAATAAAAAAGAATCCAAGATCACGTTACTTAGCAAATGTTAGTCCAAAAAATAATAAATCTGCAAATTTTTTCAAAAAAAACGGATTTAAACTAATTCAACATACTTATGAATTCACATCAGATTGAATTTTTAACAATGAAAATAACTCAATGAATAATATAGTCCTCTTTCATATTTGTCAGGATTTCTAGTAAATTGTATGTGTGAACCAATTTCAGCATTATTCCAAACAGCAAATTTAGGACCATCTAAAATCCAATTTAATAGGCGTAAATCTAATTCCATTTTAACAAAATTTTTTATTTTGTTAGATTCATCTTGAGAAATAATTTTAAATCCATTCCCTTTACATGATAATAAAATATTTTGAAATTCAGAAATTTTAATTATAATTTGTGTTTCAGATGAAAATCTTAATTGTTTTCTTTTTTCTTCAAAATGTTCAAAAGATTTAGGAATTTTTGATAAAATTTCTTCGACCTTTGGTAAATCATCAAATTCATAATCCAATTTTTTTTTACTAAGAGTTTGGTTAACATAATCATTTTTTTCATCTAAATTCATAGGCTCATAAGGTTTTGAAGATTGCCCTAAAGAAATATCAAAAAAAGTTCCAGAATTAAGAATAATACATGTAGAATTTTTTAATTTAGTTGAAGATTTTTTTGTAAAATATTCATAAGCTTCTTCAAGTTCATATGCACCTTTATCATCATTAAATTTTGTAAGTTTTCCAGCAAGAGTATATCTACCAGCAAAAGGGGAAAAATATTTTGGTTCTAATAATTTTACATATTTCTCAGCATATTCAACATACATTAATTGCAGTCTTTTTTTTTCAATAATTTTTTGGTTTGAAGACATTTCAAAACATTGTGGAAAAGCTGATGCAGAAGTATAACCAACAAGCAGCATATCAATTTTTGAGTATTGTGATTTAATTATAGATGCGGTTTCATTAGCCAATAAATAAGGACAATCATTTGTGTTAACTAAAACTTCATCTCCATTATCAAATACAGCCATTGAATCTATTGATGTTGAACCATACTTATTTTCAGCAATTGAACATCCAAAATATTTATGACATAATTCAGGATTACAATTATCAGCAGCTAAAATGTTGATATACAAATTATCCTTCAAATGAGTTCTTTTATTATGTTCTAATTCTATTACTGTAAAACCAAGATTCTCAATCATAATTTTAAAAAATTTTGCTTCATAACTATGAATTAAAATTGGAATATTTTTATTCATTTTTTTTAAAGTTTTGACACTTGAATGATCTGGATGTATATGACTCAAATAAATAAAATCAACATAATCAAAATCTTCAGGTTTAAAATCTAATTTAGGAAAATGACACCATGAACCATAATATTCCCCATCAACTAACCATGGATCACATAAAACAGACGTATTTTTATCACTAATTATTACTGATGCAGAAGTTAAATATTGTAATTTCATATTTTTAACCTGTTTAGAAAATTCGAAGTTTTAAGTTTATTCACAATATCAATAATTTTTTTGTAAGTATTTGTGCCGCATTTTGGTGATTAACAAGATAATCATCTAAGAAATTTTTTCCATTTGATATTAAATTATTTTTAAATGTTAAATCATTTAAAATTTTTAATATAGTTTTTTGGACATCGTCATTTTCTGTAATAGATAATACAGCATTATGCTGTTGATAAGAAAAATCATATAATTTTTCATCTAAAACAAAATTCACTATAGGTTTTTCTAATATTATTGATTCAAGAATCACTGTTGATGGATCAAAACCATCAGGAGATATCACTAAAACTAAACTGGATTTCAGTATTAACTCATCAATTGGTTTAATATGATAAATTATAATATTAGAATTAATTTTATTAATAATATTTTTAATTAAATTATTATGATCAATATCCCCAGGATGTAATTTTACAACTAATTTATAATTTGGAATTTGACTCAACTCTGAAATAATTTTTCGTAAATTTTTTTCATACTTCATATACATTCGCGTATTATGACGTACTGCTGGTTCCACTATAGGCCTTGGACACAAAAGAATTATTTTTTCATCAGAATTTTTAGAAATAATAGATGATTTAAAAAAACTATCGTGTCTAGGGCTTCCACAAACAATAATTTTTTCATCAGGAATTTTACGGATATCTGTCAAGTAATTTTTTTGTACATTTCCCCAGACAGCTATTTTATCTGGAAATATTGTATAATTACTTAATATATCATATCTAGAGATTTCAGGTGTATAGTTTGCAAACGCATGTTCTAACATAACAGAATTTGTAGATTTTGAAATTTTGTTAAGAATAATTTTTTCAGTTTCACCAATTACATTTAAGGATAAAACTGTATGAATATTTGAACTATCAATGAATTTTTTTGAAGCAAAAATTAATTTCATATACCAATTTAGTCGATGTTTGAAAGTGGTAATTAATTCAAATTTGATTTCATCCCAAAAAGTCACACCATCAATTAAAAATAATTCAGAAAGTCTTTCATCAATCAACAAATCCTCTAAAATTTTTTGAAATTTTATTTCATGTTCATGAATATTTTTTAAATCATTTTTATTTAATATCTGATCAATACTAAGAACTTTCGAATTTGATTGTTTAAGAACTGAAATGGAATTAAAATTCCATGTTGCAGATCTTCTATTATTTAATAAAACTACTTGTTTATCACTTTTTGAAAGTTCTAAAAGTAAATCAGAATATGCAGATGGATTTATTTCTAAAAGAAGTATCAGCTCTTTAGATTTCGATATATCCAGCCAAAGATTATTCCATGAACAAGTAATGTTCTCTATAAAGGATTTAATTTTAAGATAAGAATTTCGTGAAATTTTAAAGGACAATGGAATTTTTCCTAAATTAAATTTTATTTCAATTTTATTGTAAACCATTGTTTCGTTAATTGGATTTCCAATTTCAACAAATTTAATTTTCTTATTAGTTATTTTTTTAATAAAATCTATTATTTCTTTATTTGCATAAACTACATTTGGTGTATGATTTCTTAAAATATTTTGAATTATTCTAAGTTGATATAATTTAATAATTAAAAAAGTATGAAATTCTGCATCATCCATCATACTAAGAATATTTGTTTCCTCAAATTGTAATTTTTTAGAAATTAAATCATCATCATACCATCTATACTTGCTAACTGTTTTATCAAAAATTAAATTTAAATCATTTTCGTCTAACGCATCCTCGGCAATTTCATGATCTATAGAAAATGATTCAAGGTATTGATGAACTTTAAAATTCATAGAGTAGATAGTGGTTTCAAATGAAACTAATTTGCTAATTTCTTCATAAGAAAAACTGGTATCAAGTAAAAAAACATAATTATCTTTCAATACCATGCTTTAGTTCATTCATTAATTTATTTTGCTACACGTAGCCAAATCAACAAAGTCCAATTTATTAGAAAACTATAACTTATGTTAAACAAAAAATCATTGGAATACATGGATAATAAGCCTAAAAGAAATATTTTGAAAGAATTATCAACTATTGGAATATCGGATGTATTTGGAATGGGCATTAGTGCAATATTTTGGTTTTTTATTGCATCACAAGTGGAAGTTGAAAATTATGGAGAATTACATTATTTTATTGGAATAGCAAGTTTTGCATTTGGAATAGCATTAATTGGAACACAAAATGTAGTAACTGTATTTACTGCTAAAAAAATAAAAATTCAATCAACATTATTCATAATTTCTTTAATAACTGGAACTGTTGCTGCAATTTTAGTATTCATTTTTTTAGGGAGATTAGATGCAGGAATTTTAGTTATATCATTTGTAATTAATGATTTAGCAATTGCCTATCTAATTGGTCAAAAAAATTTTTCAACTTATGGAAAATGTATTGTAATTCAAAAGATAATTGCTGTAGGGTTAGGATTAATTTTTTACTACATGTTTGGAATTGAAGGAATAATTATTGCATTAGCAATATCATATTTTCATTTTTCAATTTTTGTATACAGAGAAATTAAAAATTCAAAATTTAATTTTAAATTATTAAAATCAAATTCTACTTTTATTCTTAATAATTGGGCGTTAAATTTAGTAGGTGTTTCAAGGCATCATTTAGATAAAATAATCTTAGTTCCACTTTTAGGCTTAACAGTAATGGGAAATTATGCCTTAGCGCTACAATTTTGGGCAGTATTAGTTGTATTTTCAAGTATATTTTTCAAATATATTTTAACATATGATTCAAGTGGAGAATCAAATAAAAAATTAAAAATAATTGCAGTTTTTGGTTCAATTGGATTAGCAATATTAGGAATGACAGTATCTCCAATTGTAATTCCAATATTTTTTGAAAAATATACTGATGCAATAATTATGATTCAAATTATGAGTGTAGGAATAATTCCACAAGTAATTGATAAAATATATTTATCAAAATCACTAAGTTTAGAAAAAAGTAAAATAATTCTAATTAGCAGAGGAATATCAGCAATTACTTTAATTGGTGGAATTTTATTATTAGGACAAACATATGGAATAATTGGAATAGCTACATCATTTGTTTTATCATTAGTTTTTCAAACAATTATTTTAGCAATTGCAAATTTAAAAAAATAGTAATATTTTATAAACATCTAATTTGAAAATCAAGCAATGGTAAATTTTGAAGTAGAAATATTTGTACCAAAAAATACAACTAAATTATTTGAACTTGCTACAGATTTTGAGAATTTTAAACGTTTTAGCCCAGCACAGATTAAAGAAATTTCTATTATTGAACAATCAAGCAACGAAACAATAACTACTGAAATATTGACTTTCAATACAATTTTTAAAAATATTGAAATTAAACAAAAAACTAAACATTTGATAAATTATCCAAAAAAGATAATCAGTGAAGTGATAGAGGGTCCTTTTAAAAAAACTATTTTAGAAATATCGTTTTCAGATACAAAATCCCAAACAAAAATTTTGGTTAAAGCAAATGTAAAAATTGGATTAAAATATGCTGTTTTAACTCCCATCATCGGAAGATTGTACAAGGGTATTGTAACAGGTTTAATCTATAAAATGAATAATTCTCTAATGAATGATAAGGAAATATAATATGACTAAATGGAGAAATAATAATGAATGAAACAATTTTTGATTGGAATAATATTATGAAGCATTCAGAAACGTTTCAAAAAAATGAACCATTTCCATATGGATTTGTAAAAAATCCCATTAATGAAAAACTGTATAATGAATTATGTAACACATATCCAACTGTAGATGAAAAATGGTATTCAGCAAATGACTATAGTAGATCATCAATAAAAAGACATTTTGGTAATTCTAAAGCTAATAATGTAATTGATGAAGATGATAAAGAGCTTAGTCAATCATGGAATGAAATATTTCATTATTTAAATTCAAAAGAGGCGTTAGAGAATATGAGTGAATATACAGGATTAAAGGTTACAAAATTACGTAGCTTTAACTTTGTTTTGAATCGAAAAGGAGATTTTAATTTGCCACATTCTCATCATATTGGAATGAAACAAGAAGATTACGAATACAAATTTACTGTTTTAATTTATTTTGCAAAAGATTGGATTAAGGGATCTCCTGGAGGGACGTATATTTCTGAAGGGGAGGATGAATCTACAATAGTTTTTGAGCCAACTGATTTAAACAATAGTTGGATTTGTTTTGCAGAAACACCAAATTCATGGCATGGTTCAAAGTATATGACACACGATATTCCACGACCTTCAATACAATTTACAATGGCATAACTTTATGAATCAAAAGAAATAGAAAATAATTATGAAGAGTTACTATACACATCTTAAATCAACCATGGAGTTTGGTGAAGAAAATGTTATTACAAGAAAACCAATTTTACGAAGTTCAGGTGTATTTCCAGTAGTACAAAATAAACATTATTCTAGTAAAATTAATTTTTTAGGTTATTGGTTGTTAAAAAGAAATATTCCTGAAGTCACTTTAGTAATTACTTTAAGAGACAGAATAGGGAAAATTCTATTAAGAGAAATTGAAATAATTAATGAGGCAAAAGCATTTTCAATTAATTTAAAAGATATTTTAAAAAAAATTAATTACACATCAGATTTTGTGGGTTCAATTGAAACAGAATTTAATACAACAAGAGATATGGTTTTTCCATATCCAGCTTTGGTTTTAGAGTATTATAATGAAAAATTTAACACTTGTGTGCATACGTTAGGAAGAATTTACAATGATTTTGAAGATTTAAATGAAAATGAAACATTCAATGTGCCAGAAACAGGATTTGACATACATGAAACAGATGATCTATATTCATTTTTATCTTTTGTAAACGGTCCAAAGAGAAATGATAATGGCCACATAGACTATGTAATAACAAACTCAAAATCTGAAAAATATAATGGAAGTTTTGATTTAGGGGAAATTCATCCATTTGAAACAAAGCTAATTTTCTTTAAAGATCAAATTTCAGATTTAACAAAAATTCTAGACAATCAACATGGTTCAATTTCATTAAAACATAATTTTGAAGGATTTTATCCAAGATTTCTTGTAGGAAATATTCAAAAATCCTTTCCATCAGTAAGTTTTACTCATTCTTACTATGATTGTACTTCATGTAATACTGAATCAGATTTTTGGAATAGATCTGATGAAAAACATTATGATTCATCAGTTTATGTGCCTATTTTTAATCAAGATAATCAATTCACAAATTTAATGATCTACCCAAATTTTTCACCTTCAGATTTTGTTATTAAATTAGACATTCATGACAAAAATGGAAATAAGGTTTTTGAAAAAGACAACTTTTTACAAATTAAGCATGAAAATGCAAAATTATTGAAAATTGATTTTAACAAAATTTTAAATGAAAAAAATCTTAATGATAATTATTATTCAGCTCATATTACTACAAATTTTAAAGAAAATAAAATACCTACAAGAATTAAATTTGGATTAGATATAGGAGTTAAAGGATTAGAATCTAAATTACCATGTAATATTTGTTTTAATACAAGAATGGGAAATCCATTAATCGAAAATAAACCAGGATCATTTCATTGGGCACCAATATTTAAAAATAGAAATACAAGTATTGTATTAGGTAACTTTTCAACAATTAGGAATTATAAACAAGATGCAAATATTGAAATAAATTTTTATCGAATAGAGGATTCATCATACATTACAAAAAAATTATTCATAAAAGCAAATTCTGAAGAACGGTTTATAATTAATGAACATAATGATTTAAAAGAATTTTTTTATGATGAAGGATGGGTAACTATCAAAGCAGATAATCCATACATAGAAGGTTATTATTTTAATATACATAAATCAGGTTCAGTTTCAGGAGATCATTTTTTCTAAATATTTTATAAAATAATTAAATATGTCATCATAAATTATTCCATTTATTCCAATCATAATTATCAAATTTTACATTCTTCATTTCGTTATCATTTGGTTTCCATGCAACATCAGCTAAAGTTAAGATTCTAGAAATATTTTGATCAATATTGATATGAGCAGAAGGAATATTTTTTGGAACTTTAATCATAATTGGTTTTTCAGAATTTGATTCAATTTCCAAATATTCATCATTTCCTGTTTTTAGTATAAAAACAACTTTTCCATGAATACATGTGAAAAAACTATTTCTTTTAGTATGTAAATGGGGTCCTTTAATCTCATTAGGATTTACGGAGCTAACATAAACCATTTTTGGGGTTTCAATAATTTCATCCCAATCACGCCATATTACACTTAAACTACCATTCACATGTTGATCGTGAATATCTTTTGTTTCATGCTTCTCAAGTTTAATGATAAAATCATCAATAGACATGTCATTGATTAATTTCACAATAATAAAAGTTTGAATAAATAATACTCATAAATATAAAAAAATAATTGTATTATACTACATAAAATACAATAAGACGTTTTTAAGAATAATATTTGTATAAATTATGAAAGCTTTAGTAACAGGCGGATTAGGATTCATTGGCAGTAATTTTATTTTACAATTATTAGAAAAAAATCAAGGAATACAAATTACAAATGTTGATGCAAAATTTCATGGTTCAAATTTTCAAAATTTAATAAATGTTGAGAATAATCAAAATTATCAATTTGTCGAAGGGAACATTAATGATGTGAAATTAATGGAGAAATTAATCAAAAAAAATGATGTAATAATTAATTTTGCTGCTGAATCATTTGTAGATAGAAGTATTTCAAATGCAATTCCATTTTTAGAATCAAATGTAAATGGAGTTTTTACCATACTAGAATTAATTAAAAAAAATGAAAAACGATTTGTTCATATTTCTACTGATGAAGTATATGGAAGTTTAAAAGAGGATAGTGCAGTTGAGGAAACAAGATTTAATCCATCTAGCCCATATTCAGCTACTAAAGCTGCTGCAGAATTATTAATTAATTCATATACAAAAACATATGATTCAGATTGCTTAATCACAAGATGTACTAATAATTATGGTCCACGTCAATTTGCTGAAAAATTAATTCCGAAAACAATAATTTTAGCTTATTATAATAAAGAAATTCCAATTTATGGTACAGGAAAAAATATCCGGGATTGGCTTTATGTAACAGATCATTGTTCTGCAATTGAAAAAGTATTACAGGATGGGAAGAAAGGTGAATCCTATAATATTTCAGGAAATTATGAAATTGACAACATAACAATTGTAAAAGAGATTTTATCATTAATGAATAAATCAGAAGAATTGATAACTTATGTGGAAGATAGACCAGGACATGACTTTAGATATAGTATGAAATCTGAAAAAATCCGTAATGAATTACAGTGGTCACAAAAAATTAATTTCAAGGAAGGCATTAAAAACACAGTGAAATGGTATTTAGACAATATTGAGTGGTGGAAAAATATCGCCAAAGAGGCATTTACCTCAACACCATGGAAAAACTAGATTTAATTTATTAATGAATAATTAACAAATAAAAAAATGAAAGGAATTATTTTACATGGAGGGCACGGAACAAGACTAAGACCGTTAACTCACACAGGGCCAAAACAATTGCTTCCAATAGCAAATAAACCAATGTCTCAATATTGTATCGAATCAATAAAAAATGCAGGTGTTGATGAAATTGCAATAATTATTGGAGGCATAGGTGCAAACAAAGTTAAAGACTATTATCAAAAAGGAGAAGATTTTGGTGTAAAATTTACATATATTTTACAAGATTCACCAAAGGGAATAGCACACGCCATTCAACTTTGCAAAGATTTTGTAAATAATGAAAAATTTCTTGTATTTTTAGGAGACAATATTATTCAAAAAAAAATTGATCATATTGCAGAAAAATTTAAAAATTCTGATTCCGATGCATCGATATTATTATGTGAAGTTGATAATCCATCAAGATTTGGAATTGCGGATGTAAAAGATGGTGAAATAATAAAAATAATGGAAAAACCAAAAATTCCACCAACAAATTTAGCAGTTACTGGAATCTATTTCTTAACACCAAAAATTTTTGATGTAATTGAAAGATTAAAACCATCATGGAGAAATGAATTAGAAATTACTGATGCACTTCAAATGCTTTTAGAAGAAGGAAATAAAATTACATATGATACAATTACAGATTATTGGAAAGATACAGGTACACCAGAAGATATTATCAATGCAAATAAAGAAATTTTAAAAAATATGAATCCATCATTTGAGGGAGAAAAAGAACTAGGTGTTGAAATAATAGGTAATGTGATAGTAGGTTCTGGAACAATAATAAAAAATAAATGTAAAATTCTAGGGCCAGTAATAATTGGAAAGAATTGTATCATTGAAGAAAATGCATCTATAGGACCAAACACCAGCATAGGAGATAATACAAAGATATCAAAATCTAAAATTCAAGACTCAATAATAATGGAAAATTGTGAAATAATTACGAATAAAAAAATTAAAAATAGTATAATTTCATCAAATTCAAAAATTCATGAATCAATAGATGAACATTCACTACTTCTGTTAGGGGAAGGAACAAATATCAAAATCTAAATGAATTTCATGGTAATAATTAATAGAAATAAACAAAGGAAATAAAGAAATGATAACGAATAAACCGTTAGTAAGCATAATTATTTTAAATTACAATGCAGGGAAATTATTAACTGAATGTGTAGAATCAGTTTTTAATTCAAATTATAATAATTTAGAGGTAATTGTGGTAGATAACGTATCAAAAGACAATAGCCAAAAAGAATGCAAAGAAAAGTTTCAAAAAATAAAATTAATTGAAAATGAAGAGAATTTAGGCTATTGTGAAGGCAATAATGTAGGAATTAGAGAATCTGTTGGAGAGTTTCTAGTAATCCTTAATCCAGATGTCATTGTTACCCCCAATTGGTTGAATGAATTATTGTTAGGTTTCCAAAAATATGGTGAAGGACTATATCAGCCAAAAATTTTAGCGACAACAGATCATGACGTAATTATTAGTGCTGGAAACATGATTCAGTTATTTGGTTTTGGCTTTTCAAGAGGAAAAGGTCAAAAAGATGAAGGTCAATATGAAAAAGATGAAGTAGTTGGATATGCATCAGGTACATGTTTATTTTCATCATCAAATGTTTTTAAAAAAATTGGTAATTTTGATCCATTTCTATTTGCATATCATGATGATTTAGATTTATGTTGGAGAGGAATGATCAAAGGAATAAAATCATTTTATTTACACAAGTCAATTGTATATCATCCATTAGAAGGATATAGTTTCAAATGGAATTCATTCAAATATTTTTTGATGGAAAGAAATAGAATTTATTGTTTAAGAAAAAATTTTGATAAAAAAACAATTTTTAAAATGATTCCATCATTGATTTTAGTTGATTTTGCAATCACATTATTTTATTTAAAAAATGGATTTTTTATGGCAAAAATTAAAGCAAATTTTGACATAATAAAAAACTTCAATATCATTTCTAAAAATCAAAGAGAAATACAAAAAAATAAGATCATAGATGATAACACGTTAATTAGAAAATTTACAAATAATATTCAAGTCCCAGAATGGGTAATACAAAAAGAAAGCAATAATTTTGTTAATAATATTTTTGAAAAATTAAGTAAAATTACACGTTTAGGGTTTTAAAAAATTATTCAAAATCATAATTACCAAGAATAGCTTCAATGAATAAAGATTTCCACATACTCCTTTCTCTTAGTAAAAATCCAATAATTCCAAATGGAAAAGTTCTTCCATTATTATTTAGAGTTCCAATCATAAATTGTCTAAAAAAGATCATTGTCCTGCCACCAGATTTACGAAATCGTGCATTAGCTAATAGTGTATCAGCACCATAATCAAATTTAAATGCAAATGCAAGACTATCAGAATCAGTAATTATATCAGATTGACTCTTTGGAAAATTTAATTTGTTAATTCCATGAACTAGATCAAATGTAAGGGAAATATCTAAATCTTTAACATATATTTTTGCAGTTTTAAAAAACGAAATTGAATGAAAAAATTTTATTAAACTCCAATTATTTTTATCCTTAATTTTTTTTATGTAGATATCTGAATACTTTTGTAATTCTTCAAATTCTACGTTAGGTGAATTTTTAAATGGCTCAAATTCTCTTGTAAAGTCCTTTTCATATAGTTCAATTGCCTCATTATTTTGATTATTTTCTCCTAAGATCCAATTATCTCCAGGATAAAGAATTACAGGTGTTGAATTTGTTTCTTGTTTGATAAATTTTTCAACAGATTCAATTTTATTCACTTCATCATTCATGTAAACATTATCTTCATGAGAAAATCTTATGAAGCTTGCAAAAGGTATTACATATTTTGAATTAAATACATTAGATTGTATTTTAATTCTCATTAATTTCTCTTTTGAAGCAATTTTTCGTAATTTAACATCATCAGGATCACCTATGTGTGCAGCATAGCCAAATTGAGTTAGTAGTAAGTCTACATCACCAGTTATTTTATGAATGTATTTAGCTTGACGTAAACTATCCACACCACAATCATTCAGGTTCAAAATTTTCTTATTTCCAATTTCTAAATACAATAATGAATCGTATAAAAGATAAGGACGACATTTAACTTGAAAATTATTTGCCAATTTGTACAACTGATTACTTTTCATTTCAATAACTTTGAAACCAAGTTCTTTACATTTTGTTGCAACTCTATGATCAAGAGTATTTTGAAAAAGAACTGTTATTTTTTTTCTAGTAACTTCAGGAATTGAAGATAGAATTGGAGGATAAAAGTGATCTGGGTGTTCATGTGAAAACCAAATGTGTGTAATATCTTTAAAATCTTGAATTTTCATTTTAGATTCTGATACTAAATCCCAACTGTTATTGAAAACACTTCCAAAAAGCCAAGGATCAGTAATCAAATTAATTTTTTCATATGAAAAAATTACTGAAGCGTGGTTAACAAATGTGATGGTTGGTGAGTTCAATAGAGAAAATTTGTTAATTGTTTATTTAATATTTATCATATTTTATTTTTAAAAATTTTATTTAATTTAATGGTAACAAAAAAATCAAATTATTATAATTTTTGAGAGTCAAAATAATCCAAAGTATTTTGAATTCCCAACTCTATAGAGATTTTTGGTTTCCAACCTAATTTCTTTAATTTAGAATTATCAACTATAAAATTTCCAACGTCAACTTTTTTTGTATATTTTGGGGTTGGAGTAAATTTAACTGAAGCCAACGTGTTCTTCTCTAGTAATTTACCTAATTTAGAAAACCACATTTTTTTCCCGGACGAAATCCAATATGTTTCACCCATTTTTCCTTTTCGCATAATTATTTTAATAGCACTAATTACATCTGTAATGTAAATTAAATCTCTAAAAAATTTTCCTTCGTTAAAAATAGTTATTTCCTTCTTACAAAATGCTCTATAAATTAAATAATTTATTGCATTTTTGTTTGGGATAATTTGCTCACGAGGACCAAATGAATTTGTAATTCGAAAAACAATTGTTTTTAGACCATAAACATTATGATAAATTTTACAAAATGTTTCACTACTTAATCTATTTGTACCATATACCGTGGTAGGTGAACAGGATGACTGTTCGGTAACGGGTAATTTTTTAGGTTTTCCTACAACAATGAATGTACTACCTAAGATAAATTTGCATTTTGGGTTGTACTTACGTATAAATTCTAAAATTGAAATAGTTGACTTGGTATTTGTGTCCACATCATTTAACGGATTTTCAAAAGAACGAGAATGAGATGTTTCTCCAGCCAAATGAATTATAATATCAGGCATGTGTTTCTTAAGACAATGTTCTAATTTTTTGAAATTTGTTACATCAATATATTCAATTTTTACTTCTTTTGCAATTTTTTCAATATTTTTCCATTTCCTTTTACTCCTACTAAGAAGAATAATTTGGTGATTTTTTGCAAGTGATTCAGATAAATGACTTCCAATAAAACCAAAACCTCCAGTAATTAAAATTTTCAATAAATGATTTTAAAATTAGTAAGTTAAAAGTTCATTCACACATTGAAACTCTTCAGATATATTTTAGATATTTATGATAAAATTATGGCAAACATATTTTCAAAATTACAAATTTTATTAAAATCAAGAAAAATTTTTAAAAATTGGTATATTTATCCAAAAATCTATTTTAAATTAACAAAAAAGGAATTTGCCATTTTTGAAACAAAATTTGGTCAAAAAATCAAAATTCGTGTGAATTCAACAGATCTAATGGCATTGACACACGTATGGTTAATTGAAGAATATGCAAGAAAAAAATTTGAAATTAAATCAAATGATACTATAATAGATGTTGGTGCACATATTGGTTTGTTTACTATGTATGCAACACAATCATGTAAAAATGGGAATATCTATTCTTATGAGCCAGTAAAAGAGAATTTTGAAATATTAAAAGCAAATATGGCCATAAATAATTTGCAAGATGTAAAAATTTTTAATTCCGCTGTATCAAATTCTGATTCGACAATTACATTATTTATCAATAATGATGAATCAGGGCATAGTATGTTTTCAGAATCATCTGAAAATATTATTGTTAATTCAACCACATTAATGAAAATCTTTGATGAAAATAATATTAAAAAATGTAATTTTCTTAAGCTCGATTGCGAAGGTGCAGAATATGAAATTATTGAAAAATTACCATCAAAATATTTTAAAATGATTGAAAAAATAGTGATTGAATACCACATGTTTGATTTGCATCCAGAATTATTAGAAAAAATGAAAAATAAATTATTAGTAAATAATTTTAAGATTGAAACAAAAATGCTATTTTCAGATATTGGTTTTCTTTATGCAGTTAAGAATTAAAGTTTTCCAATAATACCTAATCCAATTTTATTATCAACTTGAATTAAATTATTTGTAATATTATTCTTAATTGAGAAATCATGAAAAGCATCATTATCTAAAACATCATCAGAAATTATCATACCATTTTTAATATTATTTAATGCACATTCAAATTCAAACATCATATTCTTGTATGTATGAAGACTATCGTGGATAAAAATATCCACTTGACTTAACTTATTAAATAAATCAGGTAATACCTCATTAGAAGAACCTAATATAAGATTCCAATTTGTTTTTAAATTTTCAGGAATAATAGAACCAATCATATTTTCACTATGCCAAGGTCTAAAAACAGAGTCTATTGAATATAATTTGCCTGAGTTATTCTTTTGTAATGCCTTTAAAATGTACAAAGAACTTAAACCGTATGCTACTCCAGTTTCAACTATAATTTTTGGTTTTAAAATTCTACATATGAAATATAAAAAATTTCTAGAATTTTTATTTATAGAATAATCAACAGGGTAAGGTTTTTTCAATGAAGGATATTTTTCTAAATTGATTTTTTTAAAAAAATCATCAACATGTTGTTCAATTTCATTTAATTCTAATTCATACTGTGAAATATTCTCATTAGGAAATTTATTTTTGAAAAACTCATAGTTTGAATTAAAATTATATTCATATTTGTGATTGTGATGTTCTGAATCTTGATTTACTTCAAATCTTTCTTTTGCTAAACTTATGAGATTTTTAGGATTAAACATATTATTTAATAGAATTTTAGAATAAATAGAAAATTTACTCATAACAAATAAAGTAAAATTTTCATATATTAGTTCATTACCGTACTAAAATTAAAAGAATGAATATTGAGTATTAATGGTTTTAACTAGGAATTTACAACAATTTACATTAATATGAAAATTGCATTATGTTGTCCTGCATCTTTACCTGCAACACAATTTGGAGGGATTTTATTTTTATGCGTAGATCTTGCGAGAGAATTTTCAAAAAATGACAATCAAGTAACTATTTTCACTACAGATATGGATTTCGCAAATAATCCAAAAACATTCAACAAAAATTTACCAAAAGAAGAAAAATTTGACAATTTTTTAATTAAAAGAACGCATGTATGGTTTTCTTTTGCGTTATACTTTCTAAACTTTGGAATGTATAATCAAATGTTAAAAGAAGAAATGGACATAATACACACAATTGGAATTAGAAGTTTTCAATCATTCATTGCAGCATTAATTGCTAAAAAAAAGAAAATTCCGTTAATTATTGCAGATCAGGGGGGACTGACAACTCATCCAAATTTAAAAACATCAGGAATAATAACTAAAATACTATATATTTTACAAAAACCAATGATTAAATTTATCATTAATCAATCATCAAAAATTATAGTTGCAAATGAATATGAAAAAAGAATATTTCTAGAGTTTACTGATAAATCAAAAATCAATATTATTAAAAATGGAATAAATTTAGATCAATTCAAAATAGAAAAAAATGATCTAAGGAAAAAATTTGGAATTAATTACCCATTTATTTTATTTTTAGGCAGATTTAATGAAGTGAAAGGAATTGACTTACTACTATTAGCAATAAAGCATGTTAAGGAAAAAATTTCTGAAGAGAATTTTAGAATAATAATTATGGGGGTAGATTTTGGATATCAGGAAAAAATGATGAGAACAATAAAAAAATTTGAAATAGAAAATTTAATCAAAGTAATAAAAAACCCTACAAGAAATGAAGTTATTGAAGCATATAGTGAATGTGAATTTTTAGTATTACCTTCAAGATGGGAATTATCACCACTAACACCCTTAGAAGGATTTGTTTTTAAAAAACCAGTCATTAGTACAAATGCACATGGAATTCCACATACAATTAAAGATAAAGAAAATTGTATATTAGTTGAATCAGAAAATTATGAGCAATTAGGTAATGAAATAATAGAATTATTTAGAGATAAAAATAAGATTCAAAAATTAGGCGAAAATGGTTTTCAGCAAATTCAAACTGAATGTAATTCAAAAATTATGTCAAATGAAGTTTTTAAATTATACAAAAAAATTCTAAATGAATTTAATAGTACTCAAAATAAGTGAGGATATAATGGAAAATAAAAAAATAGATGCTTTTAAAAATTCAAAAATTAAAGTCCCATTCTTTTATCCCTCAATTTCCAAAGATGATCAATTAGCCGTTAAAAATGCCTTAAATTCACCATTATTAACAGATGGACCACTATTAAAAAAATTTGAAAATAATTTTGCAAGGTTCACAGGTGCAAAATATGCAATTGGTGTATCAAATGCAACATCTGCGCTACATCTATCATTGAAGGCATTAGGTATTACCAAGGGAGATGAAGTAATTATTCCAGATATGACATTTGTGGCAACTGCTAGTTCAATATTATTTACTGGTGCAACACCAGTAGTTGCAGATATAGATAATGATCTGAACATATCAATAGAATCAATAGAAAAAAATATTACTAAAAAAACTAAAGCAATACTTCCTGTTCACTTTGCAGGTAAAATATGTAATATCAATAAAATAAAAAAAATTGCAAAAAAAAATAATTTAAAATTAATTGAAGATTGTGCACATGGAATTGGAACTAGAGAAGGAAAGAAACATGTAGGAACATTTGGAAACGCAGGATGTTTTAGTTTCTACCCTACAAAAAATTTTACCACAATTGAAGGAGGAATGGTAATTACAAATTCAAAAGATATCGCAAAATATGTTACAACAGCACGCAACCATGGATTAACAAAAACATTATCAAATAGATTTTCTTCAGGAAAACCTTGGGATTATGATGTAGTAGAACCAGGTTATAACTATAGATTAGATGAAATTCGTTCAGCTTTAGGAATAAATCAATTAAAAAGGGTAAAAAAATTAAATCTACAAAGAAAAAATGCTGCAAAATATTATTTTTCAAAATTAAAAGACGTAAATGAAATTGAAATTCCTGAAATTTTAAATCAGAATAATCACGTTTATCACTTGTATATTATAAAAATTAAAAATAATTCCAGAATATCTAGAGACGATTTATTTGAAAAATTACTTAGTGCAGGAATAAGAACTTCAGTACATTACAAACCATTGCATAAATTTACAATGTTTGTTAAAAAAGGAAAAAAATATGACGATATAATTAATAGTGAACAAGCATTTTCAGAAATTATTTCATTGCCTATGTATCCAAATATTACAAAAAAAGAACAAGATATAGTAATTCAAACTATTAAAAATTCTGTATAATAACCAAATTAGTAAAGAATGAGTTGAACATCAACATTATAAACCTGAAAACATAGGTCAAAATTAGATTTGGAAATAGTAGTAGGAATACCAGCATTTAATGAAGGAAAAAATATTGCATCTATAATTTTAAAATTAAAAAAAATTACTAATAAAATTATTGTATGTAATGATGGTTCATCAGACCTAACTAGTAAAATTGCAGAAGAATTGGGCGCAACTGTAGTGAATCATTCAAAAAATTTAGGCTATGGTGCGGCAATTAGAAGTATTTTTCTAAAGGCAAAAGAAATGAATTCGGATATTTTAGTTACATTTGATGCTGATGGACAGCACAGAATTGAAGATATTGAAAAAGTGATTCAGCCAATAATGGAAAATAAAACAGACATAGTAATAGGTTCAAGATTTCTAAATAAAGAAAAAGATCAAGTACCAGAATATAGGAAAGTGGGAATAAAGATAATTACAAAAGTAACTAATGCATCAATCCATCAAAAAATTACAGATTCACAAAGTGGCTTTAGAGCATATTCAAAAAAAGTTTTAGAAAAATTAACACCATCAGATGTAGGAATGGGAATTTCAACAGAAATTTTAATTAAATCCTCAAAAATGGAATTTAAAATTTCAGAAGTTCCTATAAAAATTCTATATGAAGGAGAAAATACTTCAACACATAATCCAATTTCACACGGAACATCGGTATTATTTAGTACAATAAAATATACATCAATTGAGCATCCACTAAAATTCTATGGTATTCCAGCAGTTATTTTTGTAATTATTGGATTATCATTTTCAATATGGTCGATTCAAATATTTGCTGAAACAGGTAAAATAATTACAAACATTACATTAATTGGGGCAGGGACAGCGATAATTGGGGTAATTCTAATAATCACCTCAATACTACTTTATTCTCTAGTTTCAGTAGTGAGAGAAAGTAGAAACTAATTCTAAACAGGATGATGTAATTGAGTAATGTAATATTTTCAAATAATTTATCAAAATTCAAAATTACAATCTATTTTTCAATAATTATTTCATCTGGACTGATTTTTAGATATATTTTTTTCCCGTTTGAAATTCCATTAATTTTAGATTCATTAGGTTATTTTTGGTATGGTATGGATATATCAGTAAACGGAAAATTTCCCACAGAACATGATATGCCAAATAATTTGTGGCCTAGTTTATTATCCATATTTTTTAACATTTCCAATTCAGAAAATTTTTTAGATTATATGATAATTCAACGTAATCTCAGCATAATTTTTTCTGTATTTACTGCCATACCAACTTATTTTTTGGCAAAAAAATTTCTTAGAAAAGAATTTGCTTTAATTGCCCCATTATTTTTTATTTTTGAACCAAGAGTAATTGAAAATTCCCTAGCAGGGATTACAGAGCCATTTTTCATTTTTATGGTTGTTTCATCATTAGCATTATTTTTTAGTAAACATAAAAAAATGATGTTACTGTCATTTGTAATTGCAGGATTATTTTGTTTAATTAGATATGAAGGGTTAATGATTACAGTTGGAATGCTCACAATACTTTGTTATAGATTTAGAAATGAAAAGAAAAATTTTATTTATGTAATTTTTGCAATTTGTATTTTTTTGCTAGTAATTACGCCTATGTCCATTATACAAATAGACACAATGGGGTATGATGGTATTTTTAGTCATGTAATTGGAGGTGTTGAAGTAGTAAATAATGAATCTTTTAGAGATGTAGAAACAAGTGAAAAAAAATTCTTTCCAGAATTAGGAATAATTAATTTTACAAAATTTTTCCTATGGATATTAATTCCAACATTTACAATATTTTTACCAATTGGAATTTTTTATTCAATTAAAAATAGACAAATAAAAAAAATTGAGTTAATAATTATTGGGATTTTTGCTTTAATTCCTGCACTATATGCATGTTCAAGAGGAATTTCAGAAACAAGATATTTGTTTATTATAATGCCTATTCTAGCAATTTTATTAGCATATGTATTAGAAATATTTAGTAATAAAATTCAAAAACCAAAAATAGTAATTCTAATAATAATTACCTTAGTGATTATCAGTTCATTAATATTTTTTCAAATGAAAATTTCAGATTATGAACATGAAAGAGAGATAAACATGATATCAGTAAAAATTTATGAAATTGCAAGCGGCATTAATGCATCATACTTTCCAGAAGGATCATATCTGCGTGTAGCACAATTGACAAATGTGGTTTTTCCAATTACAAGTACTGATGGAAAATCAAATATCAAATTTATTTCATCAAATGGAATAGACAATATTGAAGATTACATCAACTATGGAAGTGAAAACGGATTAACACATTTAGTAGTAGATCAACGTTTCATAGATGACGATAGTAGAAAAGATAATTTTTTGGATGATGTTTTTGTTAATGAAGAAAAGTACTCTTATTTGATCAAGGAATTTGATTCAATTGATGAGGGTTATTTCTATCATTTGAAAATTTTTAAGATTGATTTTAAAAAATTTGAAGAATTGGTACCCACATCATAATAATGCTTAAAATTACAATAAGTAACATCCCATTATTTAGGCAATTCTTTTGTAACAAAAAATGTTCCAGATAATCAGATCTGGCTAGATTTACTGCAAAATCTGTCAAATCCTTAAAGTGATTTTAAAAAACTGACTTTTGGTTATTTTTATATAACAACACAATTATAATTTGATTATTTTCTGTGATAATTATGTCCAAATTTTCTACAATAAAGGAAATATTTGAACTATATTTTAATCGTAGAAAATTTTACATGTTTCCTATTGTTATACTGTTAATTGCATTAGTTGGAGTAACAGCATTGGCACAAAGTGGTTTAGTCGCTTTCATATATCCGATATAAAATGAATACATCTTCTCCACGTTTCAAATCAATAGCTGTTACGGCTGGATTTTCTTTTTGGTTTTTTATAATCAGTTCTACCATGAATTTGTTTTCGCTTGAGTCATTTGCAATATTTGTGTTAGTTGTTTTATTAACAACCCAAATTTTTGCAAGAAAGATTTCAAAATTATTAGATATTTTTGCGATTATTAACACAAAGATTTTTCTTGGAATTTTATTTATTTTTGTAATTTCAATTTATGGAATTCTGTTCAGATTATTAAAAATTGATTTACTTAGATTGAAAAAACAAAATGATTCCTATTGGTTGAATGTGGAAAAAACTAAATCTAATAGAATTAGGAAGCAATACTAATGTATAATTTGGGAATATCTTGTTACTATCATGATTCAGCTGCAGCATTATTGAAAGATGGACATGTTATTGCAGCCGTAGAAGAAGAGCGATTCTCCAGAATAAAATTTGATGATGATTTTCCAAAAATGGCTATTGACTGGTGTTTACATGAGGCACAAATTTTGCCATCTGAAATTAATTCAATTGCTTTTTATGATAAACCCGTACTTAAATTTGAAAGATTGTTAGATAATTATATTGCAGTTGCACCACGTGGTTTACAGAGTTTTTTGGATGTTATTCCAAAATGGATTCATAAAAGATTATGGATTAAAAATGAAATTAAAAAATCACTAAAGGGGTTTCGGGGAAAAATTATTTTTCCAGAACATCATATGTCTCATGCAGCACATGCATTTTACACATCCAATTTTGAAGATGCGGCAATACTCAATATTGATGGTGTTGGAGAATGGAGTACTACATCATATGGAGTTGCTAAAAATAATTTCATTGAGATTACAAAGGATCTACGATGGCCTCATTCTTTAGGATTATTTTATTCAGCATTTACATATTTTTTAGGATTCAAAGTAAATGAAGGAGAATACAAATTAATGGGATTATCTTCTTATGGAAAGCCAAAATATTATGATTTAATATTAAATAATTTAATTGATGTAAAAGATGATGGCAGTATTCATTTGAACATGAAATATTTTGCATTTACACATGATAAAGTTATGACAAATAAAAAATTCTCAGAATTATTTGGGATTAAACCAAAAACAAAAGATGAAAAAACATTACAAATTCATTTTGATATTGGAGCAAGTGCTCAAAAAGTTTTAGAAGATGTAATTTTAAAAATGGTCAATCATATTTATTACAAAACAAAAATGAAAAATCTTTGTATTGGTGGTGGAGTTGCATTAAATGGAGTTGCAAATTACAAAATTTTAAAGGAAGGTCCATTTGAGAATGTGCATATACCTCCGTCTCCGGGTGATGCCGGTAGTGCAGTAGGTGCTGCACAATATCTGTATCATATTTATCATAAAAATCCTAAAAATATTTTTAAAAATCATGCAGATTTAATTAGAGAAAATATCTACGCTGGTCCTTCATTTAGTAATGAAAAGATAAAAAAATTTCTAGATTCTAAAAATATTTTGAGCGAGTCATTTGATAAAGAATCATTATTAAAAAAAACTGCACAATTAATTGCAGAAGGCAATATTGTTGGCTGGTATCAAGGAAAAATGGAATGGGGTCCTAGAGCACTTGGAAATAGAAGTATCTTAGCTGATCCAAGAAAATCTGAAATGAAAGATATTCTTAATAAAAAAATTAAGCATAGAGAATCATTTCGTCCTTTTGCACCATCAATTATGGAAGAATACACATCTGAATATTTTGAGATGGATATTTCCAGTCCATACATGCTAATGGTTTCACCAGTGAAAAAACCGAAAGAAATTCCGGCTGTTACCCATATTGATGGAACTGGCAGAATTCAAACAGTTTCAAAAGAAACTAATTCATTATATTACGATTTAATTCAAGAATTTTATAAGATTACTGGAATTCCTGTAATAATTAATACATCCATGAATGTTATGGGTGAACCTATTGTTAATACCCCTGAACAAGCATATAACATGATATTAAAAACAGATATGGATTATCTTATTATGGGCAATTATTTGATTCAGAAGAATCATGTCTGTTAATGTTTCATATCAAAAACAATCGGTATTATTTTTATTTTTAATCATAATAGTATTTTTAATTGCAGAAGGTTCTGCAAGAACTTATGAATTATTTTTTCAAGATTGTGGTTTAGAAAAAGCTGATTCATTAAATGACTTAGATTATTTTGTAAAAAGGCAGATGTGCTATGATCAACAAAATATTATTTATTCACAAACACCTGTTTTATCATTAGTTCCAAACCAACATTTTGCAACTATTAATATTAATGATGATGGTTTTCGTGGTTCCGAAATTAATATGAATAGTAATTATAGAATTTTTGTTGTTGGAGGCAGTACTACTTTTGGTGCTGGTTCCCCAGGAGATGAATTTACTATTCCATCGGAATTAGAAAAACTTTTGAAAGAAAAATATGATAATATTGAAGTTATCAATGCAGGAATTTCTAGTATTACTTCATTTGAAGAATTATATCATATTAAACATAATATTGTAAACTATCATCCTGATATGGTGATTATTTATGATGGTGTTAATGATATTTTTTATAAAAAAATTACTGAACCTGAAATTTTAGAGGAAGAAGATGAAATAAAAGATTATCAACGTTATTTACGTTCACCAGTTGTTTTATATCGATATTTTCTATTACCTATTATTAATTCTGAAATTATTAATTCTCCAGGTCAAATTTCTTTTTCAGAAAAGAATGATGTGCTTATGTCAGAAAAAATTTCAACATTATGGGTACAAAGAATGACAGAATTTTGTGATATATCAATTAAAAATAATTTTGAATCAATTGTAATTATTCAACCAGCATTATATAATGAAAAAAAACCTTTATCTACTTTTGAAAAATCTATTTTTAAAAAAAATGAATTTGGTTCAACTACTTTTAATACATTGATTGAAAAAAGTGAAAATCTGGATAATTGTTCCTTAGTATTAGATTTTACTGATGTTTTTGAAAACACGACTGACAGTGTATATTTTGACCAAGTTCACACAAATAATTTGGGAAATAAGGTAATAGCTGAAAGAATCTACCATGAAATAATTGATAACAAGATTATTTAATCATTTTTGAAAAACTCATAATATGATTCGAGTTTATACCAAATCAAGGCATATTTCAAAAATTTCAAATTTTCTAACTACTAAAAATATCCAACATGAAATTTTTACAATTCATGATAATCCGTCAGACACTTATTTTGATTTAGGCATTTCATATTGTTATCCTAGAAAAATTTCTAAACAAATACTAGATATACCTAAAATTGCATTTGTAAACTATCATCCTGCGCCTTTACCGAAATATAAGGGTCCAAATGAATATGAAGATGCAATTAAAAATAAAGAACTTCACTGGGGTGTTACTGTACATCATATGAATGAGGAGTATGATGATGGAGAAATCATAGAAAAATTGAATTTTAATTTACACGAACCACCTACTTCTAAAGATGAATTGGGTGCATTATCACATTATTTTCTATTTAAATTGTTTAAAGAAACTATTGAAAATATTATAATGAATAAGAAGTGATGAATATTTAATATGCAAAGAAAAATTTTAATTATTATCATATTAACAGCAATTTTATTTTTTGGAATTGGAATATCAATTAATTTGTATACTGTTAAACAAATTATTTCTGATTCATCAGAACAACAAAATTCTACTCTTAATTTTATGAACGAAAATGAAATTAGAAAATTAATAGATATTAAAGGTATAAAAGATATTAATGAAAAAAGATCATTTTTAATACAATATATTTGGAATGATGAAAAATTACCTCAAAAAATGCCAGACATAATAGAAAATAATTATCAAGATAATCAATTTTCAGATATTAATAATTTAGAGGAAATTACTAAATTAGAAACAGTATCCGAATACAATATAAATTCAATTTCATATCTTTTTTTTCCTAAAGAATCTAATGACAAACTTGTAATTTATCATCAAGGACATAGTGGTGATTTTAGTAAAGGAATTAATGTTATTGAAAAATTAATAGCTGAGGAATATACTGTCTTGGCATTTTCTATGCCATTAACTGGAAAAAATAATCAACCTGTTATTGAACATGAAAAATTTGGTAAAATTAAATTAAATTCACATAATCACTTAGAATTACTAAAAAGTGAGGATTTTAATCCTATCAAGTTGTTCCTTCAACCCATTAACGTTTCTCTTAACTATGTTGAATCAAATTTTGATTTTAATTCATATTCAATGATTGGTATTTCTGGGGGCGGTTGGACTACAATAATTTATTCTGCGATTGATGAGCGTATTTCTAAAAGTTTTTCAATTGCAGGATCATATCCGTTTTTCTTACGCTCAGATGTGAAGAATTTTGGTGATTATGAACAAACTGATATTGATTTATACTCAAATGTAAATTATCTTGAACTCTATATTTTAGGTGCATCAGGAATTAATCGCTCACAAATTCAAATCTTTAATGAATATGATCCATGTTGCTTTTCCGGAAATGGTTATGAATTATTTTATAATATAATACGAGAAAAAATTGATTCTGGAAATTTTGAAATATATTTAGATGAATTACAAAATCAACATATAATTTCAGAAAAATCATTGAATTTAATTATTGAAAAATTAAATGATGATACCAATATTAAGAAATGATGAGATCGTTATAATAAAATGAAAGTTATTAGTAAAAATTTCTGGTAGATTATTTAATTAAAAAACATCAGAATCAGACATTGTAAAAAACCAATTATTTTTTTCTGTTAAAAGATTATTCATATTTTGATCTAAAATTGTTATTCCAAAATATGTATTCGATATATGTTTTTCAAATTTATATTTTTGAAAAATATGTGAAAAATTTTTTTGAATAATAAATGGAGTCCAAAAACTAAATTCTGTTAAATTAGATTTTAAGCAAAATGTTAAGCTAAAGTTTAAAATTTTTTCAAAAATTTCATCATTCAACAATCCAAAATAATCCACTAAATGTCCTTTGTCATTACCAAATTTTTTTAAAATAAAATATGTTAAAGGAATATTATCTTTTGTAATAATATAATAGAAATAAGTAGTTAAAGGATAATTCTCATACATTTTTTGCGGGTAATTTTTGAATCTCCATGAAAGATAGGTTGAGGTTCTTGGAACAATACATCGATATTTGTTTTTATTAGATTCCCAGATTTGATCAATTTTTGTATCAAATTCAAAAATTTCTTCTATAACTAAATTATTTCCAGTATCTATAAAATTATGATCGGAAATTTGTTTTTTTTGTTCAATTATTTTTCCAATATTTTGCATTGGTGTTTTTTTAAAATGAACTTGGGCTGCTTTTTCATTCGAAAAACCATATGCAAACTTAAAATTTTGGTTTTTTGCTTCGTTGTAGATAAACTCAAGAACTTTTTGAGAAATACCCTTTCCTTGAAAATTAGGATGTATCATCATCGTCATCAAAAATAATGCTTTTTCTTCAATATTATCAAATTTCATTGGCATAACTTCTCCAGAAATATGTCCTATCGGTTGATTATCTTCTAAAGCAACAACTCTAATAGAATTCCCAAAAGCATCACAGCGCCAATTCCAAAACTCATTGGTTAATTTCCTTGAGAAAGTTTTTTCAAAAAGATCTAATATTTTTTTTGAAGAATTTGCAGAATATAATTGAATTTTCAAATATGATTACTCAATAAATGAAAGATATTACTATTGTGGAAAATCAATTAATGAAAATAATTTACTAATAAAAGATTATTAATTAATAAAAAAATAAAAAATCACATGAATATTTTGGTTATTGCAGCTCATCCTGATGATGAGGTATTAGGAATGGGTGGAACCATTAAAAAAATGAGCAAAATGAAAAACACAGTTCATCTGTGTGTAATATCAGAAGGGGCATCTGCTCAATACAAAGATAAAAAAATGATAAAACAAAGACAAGAATCATGTATTCAATCGAGTAAGATTTTAGGTATTTCAAAAATAGATTTTCTAGATTTCCCAGATATGAAATTAGATACCATCCCACATTTAGAAATAAATCGAGCATTAGAAAAAATCATTTCAAAATTCAAACCTAAATTTGTTTTTACAACACCAAACAATGATTTGAATAAAGATCATTCGATAGTTTTTGAATCTAGTTTGGTTGCAACAAGACCACACATAACAAAAGTCAAAAAATTAATTTCATATGAAATTCCAGGTTTAACTAATTCACCTTTTATTCCAAATTTATATGAAAATATTTTTTCTGAATTAAAATTCAAAATCAAAGCTTTAGAATGTTATAAATCTGAACTTAATAATTTCCCACATCCAAGATCAATTGAAGTAATAAATTCTATATCAAAAATTAGAGGAATGGAATCGGGATTAAAAAATGCAGAAGCGTTTAAAATTATTAGAGATATTTCAGAATAAATTAATTCTAAGTTTTTGATTCAAAAAATTCAGAAATAGAATCAGAAATTAAATATAATTCTTCATTGGTCATGTTTGGATACATGGGAAGAGAAAGAATTCTTGAGGAAATATTCTCAGTCATATTAAGATTAGAATGCTTTTTTAATTTTTGATAGAATGAAGTAAGATGTACAGGGTAGAAAAATACTTTAGACATAATTCCATTATCAGAAAGATGTTTTTGTAGTTTATTTCTCATAGTTTGATTTGGAGTCAGGATTGAATATAATTGATAGACATGTTTGAAGTTTTTTGGTTCAGGTGGTATAGTAATTTCAGGTATTTTTTTCAATGTTGAATTAAGGGTTTTAGAATTTTTTCTTCTTAGTTTAATTAATTTTTCAATTTTATTTAATTGAGATAATCCAATGGCAGCAGTAATCGTTGACATTCTCCAGTTATAACCAAGTTGAACATATTCCGGTTTGTTTGTACTAAGAAAATAATTTCCAATTTTTCTTCCATGAGATCTAATCAATTTACATTTTTTATACAATTTTATCGAATTGGTGGTTACTGCACCACCTTCACCAGTTGTTAAAACTTTGTTACCAGCAAAACTGAAAATCGATGCATCACCAAATGAACCAATTTTTTTAGAATTAATTTCTGCACCAAGAGATTCTGCTGCATCTTCAATTAGAATTTGTTTATTTTGTTTAGCTATAGTTCGTATTTTATCAATTTTACAGGGTAAACCTGAATAGTGTATTGGCATAATAAGTTTAGATTTTTTTGTAATTGCTTTTTCTAATTTCTTAGGATTCATTCCATATGTTTCATTTTCGATGTCAACAAATTTTGGTTTTGCATTAACCATTAATGCAGAATTAGCTGTAGAAATAAAAGTAAATGAGGGGACTAAAATTTCATCATTTTTTTTAATATCATAAGCAAGCATTGTGGCATGTAATGCAGATGTTCCAGAATTCATTGCAACACAATAATTTACACCTAAATAATCAGCAAGTGATTTTTCAAATTCTTCAATTTCTGGACCCTCAGCCCAATGCATCCCACGCTTAATTACTTTAGAAATATCTAAAATATCATCTTTATCTACTAAAATCTTATAGAGCGGAATTTTCCATCGGATCATTTTTAATGTTAATATGAAAGATCTGTTATTATATGAAACTACAAAATTCCTTTAAAAATGAGTTTAAAAATAAAAAAATTCTGATAACTGGCGGTACCGGGAGTATTGGAATTGGATTAATTAAACAATTATTACCATATCAACCAAAAATCATTAAAATTTTTACAAATGATGAAAATTCAATTTTTGAATCAAAGAGAAAATTTGGTAAAAATCCAATTATAGATTATGAAATGGGTGATATACGAGATAAAGAAAGATTAGATTTTGTTATAAGAGGAATAGATATTGTTTTTCATGCAGCTGCAATGAAACATGTAGATATTTGTGAGGAGAATCCATTTGACGCAGTAAAAACGAATGTTATTGGTACAAGTAACATTATTGAATCATCAATTTCAGAACAAATATCAAAATTTATTCTAATTAGTACAGATAAAGCAACATTACCAAGTACAACACTAGGAGCAAGTAAATTATTAGCTGAAAGATTAACAATTAATGCAAATTCATATGATAATTTGAATAAAACAATTTTTGCATTAGTAAGATTTGGAAATGTAATTGGTTCAAGAGGTTCAGTCTATCAAATATTTTTGGATCAAATTAGAAAAAATCAACCTCTAACAGTTACAGATAAACGAATGACACGCTTTATTATGTCAATTCAGGATGCAGCAGGATTGATTTTAAAAGCCACAAATATTGCAAAAGGTGGAGAAATTTTTATCTTAAAAATGCCATCTGTCAACATAGAAGTTCTAGCAGAAAACATGTATGAAGTTTGCAACGATTCAAATAAAAATAATAAAATTAAAGTATTGAAATCAAGAGATCACGAAAGATTTCATGAGTATTTAGTTACACCTGAAGAAATTCCTTATTGTCACGATTTAGGAGAAATGTATAAAATTTCAACAGAAAAAAGTAAGAAAAAATTAAGAAAAGAAGAATTTAGTTCGGAAACTGCAACTAGGATTGCAAAAAATAAGTTAAAAAAAGTAATTACAGAATTACGTGAAGAATATTTACCATTTTAGAAGAAATTAAGAAGTAATTCTTTTTATTAATTTAAGTAATGATTCAACAGCATTATCATTTGTAAGATTTTTCATAACATGTTCATATCCAGATTTAGCTATTTTTTCCCATTTTGGATCATCAGATGTTTCTAGAAATTGATCAAACTTCTTTTCATAATTTTTTTCATTAATAAAAATAGAATTTTCAAAATCTTTAAAACCTAATTTTTCTGCACCGTTTTGATTATTTACTTCCATAAATGATAAACATCCAGCTGCAGGGATTTCAAAATATTTAGTAGTATAATTAAGGGAGGTTGCAGCGATCGATGCCATATATTTTTCTAATAGTAAAGGATACTTGTCACCAACATATTCATGTTGTAAAGTAGGAGTGTAATCGACATAATTTAATTCGTTACATTTTGTACGAAGTTTATAATGATATAATGGGTTTAGATACGGATTTCTTATTCGATAAATTAGTTTTGAAAGAATTTTAGTATTACCGGTTGCACCAGAATTTAAAATTTTGTTTGATATTCTTTCTGAAAAAGGTTTTAAATTTTTGTATAATGAAGGCTCAAGACCATATAATACAACTTCATAGTCATAATTTTTGGGAAAATAATTATAAAAATTTTCAGTATGTTGATATCCAAAATATGCAGAGACATTGAATTCATCATGAAAACTATCAGTATCATAGATTTTACTTGCATGCAAATCACCTACTCTGACAATTACAGGAATTCCAGATTTTTTTATGTTGATTAGTTTTTTAGGAACACAATGAATTCTATTTTCAAATAACAATATAACATCAAATTTTCCTTTTAGATCTAATGCATCAAAAGTATTATTTACACAAATGTAGGAAATATCAATTTCAGGATGTCTTTTTAATGCAGTCATAAAGAAATGATATGAAATAGTAAAAAAATAATCTTTTGTTAAAGTTTCACAGGGAGAATAGATAAATGCTATCCTAATTTTTTTATCAATCATTTTTAAAAATTAAATTATTTGAAAATAATCATAATTATTTTTCATCCATTTTTTTTAGTTTAGAAAATGTTGATTCGCCTAGCTTACTATTTTCAGAATTAGATTCTTTTTTTATTTCAAGATGATCTTTCAAATCAGTTTGTAATTTACTAATTTCATCTAATTCTGACTGAGTTAATTTTTCATTTTTAGATAATTTAATCAATAATTCAGTAATTTTAAGATGAAATGGAGCCATTAATTCAGTATTCATTAAAATTCTTCTAAAATATGGATTTACTTCTATAGTGATATCAGCTTCAGATCTAAATGCAGCGGTTCGTTTGAAATGAGCATAACCAATTAAAATAAGCAGTGGAACTCCCACAAGACCAATTACTACAACATAATGAATGAATGTAGGAAAAATTTGGTTTAGAAAGGGGTATTCTTGAATTGCTAAAAAATAAGTTACTGTAAGTGTGTTAATAGCCGCAAAAATAAATGCAAAATATGTAGACCATCCATTTCTGAAATAAAACCAGGCTCTAAAAGCTAAGTTGCTTTTCATAGTATTTCCTTCTAGTTATGCTATATCAAGTTCACTAATAACAAAATTGATATTTTTTACTTAAATAATTTTTAATAGATATTTTGATTAAGGTAAAATTAAGCATAAAATTATGGATTGTATTTCATGTGGTGCTTCAATAGAGAAATATTCTGAAGAGTCTTATCTAGAATTACCCACATTCCAATGTAAAAAATGTGGATTATATGTTACAGGTGATTCAGAATCAAAAATTATTGAAAAAACAACAGAAATTTATCAAAAAAAACATTGGGGTAAAGACAATTTATGGGATGCCAAAAAATTAATCGAGACAAATTATAACGATATAGAATCTCAAGGTAAAAGAAGGAATTGGATTTCACAATTCAGGTATTGTGAATCCCATTTACAAAATAAAAGTAAAATTTTAGAAATAGGTTCGGGTCAAGGACAAACATGTTGGTGGTTTGAAGAAAAGGGGTATGAAATTACAGGAATAGAACCAGATGAAAATAATGTAAAACATATCAATCAGAAATTAAAAAATGGAAAATGTATTGAAGGAACTGCAGAAAATTTTCAAATCGATGAAACATTTGATATAGTATGGATGTCACATGTTTTTGAACATATTATTAAACCTGAAGTATTTTTAAAAAAAATTAAAAAAAATCTTAGAGAAGATTCAGTTTTTTTTATTGAAGTACCAAATTGTGAAAATGAATCAACATTAGAAACATCAATTAATTTAGTTCCACATACATTTCATTTTTCACAAAAATCATTAGAAAATTTGGTTAGAAAAACAGGTTATAAAATAATTAAAACAGATTTTTTTAGACCTGCAACAAAATCAGAAGGAATTATACAAAAAATAAGTAAAAAATTTCCATATTACCCAAGAATTAAGACAAACAATAAAGATGGAATTGATTTAAGAATTTTATTAAGAAAGTAGGTTTAAAATAAAATGAGGAAAAATAAATGAAAATTTTGATTGGTGGGGCTGATTCAAAATTTTTTCATCTAAAAGAATTTGGTGAAATGTTAAAAAAACAAGGACATGAATATCTGTTAGTTCATGATGTTGAAATTTATTCAGGATTTCCAAGTAGAAAAATTTCAAAATGGTTTGAAACAAAAACAAAACTTAAAGAAATAATTAAAAAATTTAAACCAGATATAATTTTTATAGATAGACAAACAAAATTTGGTCTTGCAGCAATAGAAACAAAAATTCCTGTTTTTGTTCATTTAAGAGGAGATTATTGGTCAGAAATAGAATGGTCAAAAGAAACATTATACAAATCTCCTTTAAAAAGAATTATTTTAAATATGAAAGACAAAACAGGGAAAAAATGTTTTTCTAATTCAGAAATAATTATTCCAATTTGTAAATATTTAGAAAAAATAGTTCAAGAAAAGTATCCAAATAAAAAAACTCAAGTAATGTATCAAGGAATAGATCCACTTAGATGGTATGAAGAAAAGGGAATGACGTTAAAGCATCCATGTGTTGGATTATTACAAAGTGCAATGATTTGGGGGAAAACTAGAGAAATGCTAATTTTAGAAAAAGTTGTTAAATCAATGCCAGAAACTTCGTTTTATTGGGTGGGAGATGGACCGTATAAAGAAAAAATTTTATCGATTTTAAATAAATATGAAAATTTTCATTGGTTAGGATCATTAGAATATCCCAATAAAGTTCGTCAATATTTATCTGAAATTGACGTATATGCACTAGTTAGTGGAATTGATATGTCTCCATTGACACTTCAAGAGGCTCAATTAATGAAAAAACCAGTAGTAGCAACAAATGTAGGTGGAATACCAGAATTAATGAAAGACAAAGAAACTGGATTTTTAGTTGAAAAAGGTAATGTAAATGAATTAATAGAAAAAATTACGCTGTTATTAAAAAATAGAGAAAAAAGGATTGAAATGGGAAATTCAGGAAGAAAGTTTATTGAAAATAATTTTAGTTGGGAAATTGTTGTAAGTAAATTTTTAGAAGATATTGAAAATAAAAAAATAAAATTTATGTGAGTTTTAGATTTGAATTAATTTCTTTAGTAATAAATAATCTATACCAAATTTCAAAAGCTAACAATCCAAAAAATTTGTTAATATATCGTACATCAGATAATTGCTTTTTAAGATGTTTTTTAATCCAAATAGGATTTATCCATTTATCAGAAACTAATCTAGAATTATTAAGATAATTTTCACATAATTCAAAGCCATAAGAAATCCACAAATTAATTGGATTTACTGAAAAACCTAATTTTTCTTTTTCAATCAAATGATCTTTTTTTAAGTTCAGTAAGATTTTCCGTAAAGGAATTTTTCCCACATTACTTTCAAAATCATATTTTTGTGCATAAGGAATATGTGTAGCAGTTTTGATAAGAGTTGAATCTAAAATTGGACGTAAAGATTTGAGATTAAAATAATTATTAATATTATTTGCAATTGGTGAAAAATTATATAATAATTTACCATTATAATCTGCTAGAAAAACTTGTTCCAGAGGAGATAATGAATTTGAAAAATATGGTTCTATTATTTGGTAAATTGAATTCCATGAAAAATTTGATTTTTGACCAAAAATAGATTCTTGATCTAAAACATGATCTCTTTCATGACATTCTAAATAGGCCTTCACTTTTTCTGTTGCAGTAGATTTGGAATTAACAAGAGAAAGAAATTTTGAATATCTAAAAGTATAGCCACCAAATAATTCGTCACCCCCATCACCAGTAACTATCCAATCAGAATTTGCATTTTTGGCTAAATAATACCAATGAATATCCCAAAAAGGTTGTTTAATGATACTTATTGCTTTAGGTAATTCTTTAAAAAAATTTTCTAAAAAGATAATTTCATGAGATACGTCTAATTCGTCTGCAATTTTTTTAGCAGTTTTGGTTTCATCAACACTATCAGCAAATTGAATGGATAATGCTTTGATATTTTGATTTGGGAGAGTTTTTTTGATTAAAGATAGAACCAAGGTTGAATCAATACCACCACTTAGTGCCATAACTAAATTATCATTTAAATTAGTAATTTTTTTTTCAATTGAATTTTCAAGTATTTTTTCTAACGAATTAGTTGAAACAGGGATAGTAGAAGGAACAAAATCTTTCCAATTTAGTTTAGGCAATTCAATATGTTGATGTGGATTATAACGTAAAGATAGAATTGAATTTCCTATAATTGGATCATTTAACACAGTGTTATTGTCCTCTTCCAAGTCCTTTAAAGGTGAGTCCAGCTTTTTTAGCATCATCAGGATCAATGATGCCTCTAGTATCAACAACCATTGGCATTCTTAATTTAGATTTGATTAGATTAAGATCCATGTTTTTGAATTCATCATGACCTGTAACAATTATCATACCATCAGTATTTTCAAGGGACGAATTTAGATCAGATTCAGTTTTAATTCCAAAAACGGTTGTAGATCTAAAGAAGGGATCAAATATTTTTACATTCACATTCATAATTTTCAATTTTTCAATAATCGTTTCTGCAGGGGTTATTTGAATATCTTTTACATTAGGTTTGTAGGATATTCCAAGAATGAGAATAGTTTTATTTTCAATATTAGAATTGACTGATTCAAACAATTTTGATAATAATTCAATTGTGTAAAAAGGCATTTTTTCATTTATTGTTCTTCCTGATTGAACAATTTTTAATTCGCATCCAACAGTTTTTGCAGTATTAAGAAATTGATAAGAATTGGCTGGAAGACAAGGCCCACCAACACCTGCTCCAGGATAATGCACTTGAAAATTATATTTTGATTTAGCAGCAAGTAATACTTTTTTTGTATCAATTCCAAGTTTTTCAAACATTATGGATAATTCATTAATAAAAGCAATATTGACATCACGAAAAACATTTGTTGTTAGTTTTACTGCATTTGCAGTTTTACAATCAGGCATTTGAATTAATTCAACTGGAAATACATGTTGATAGATTTTTGTAATGATACTAGTAGTTTTTTCATCAATTGAGCCAACTAATCTTGGCAATTTTTTAAAATCAGATAATATTTCTCCGGGATTTGCTGTTTCAGGACATACAC
>Ga0222718_10000285_pt1 | contig 55604 bp, 83 predicted proteins | sample C33_27DmetaG_FD_165045 | JGI IMG/M metagenome (GOLD analysis project Ga0222718, IMG submission 165045) | Estuarine water microbial communities from San Francisco Bay, California, United States - C33_27D | ecosystem: Environmental > Aquatic > Marine > Unclassified | place: USA: California... | reverse complement strand
GAAACTCACTTTCAAGATCATGACAAATTGAAGTTTCATGTGAGTCTGGATGGGGGTCACCGAACAACCTATTATGGAAATGAAAGTGTGTTCATCAATTTTCTAGAGTATAGTGGATTAGGTGAAGGAGATTGTGAGATTCACTTGACAGGAGATGTAGATGAAGAAGGATAATATTTAAACCCCATAACTTCCAGGAGTGGTCTGCGTAGCGGGCCACTCTTTTTTTGTGTCTAGAGCTTTTTTTTATTTGATCAGAATGGTCCTCCCCATATTCGTGATATTATAGGACAGCAGCAAACTCAATCACCTTCCCTGAATTTGGGTCTGCTGAACTTTTCTAACTGCCTCTATCGCTGAACATAATACAATTATATGAGCAGCTGCTGAAATGGTCAACTTTTAAATAGGTGGATATTTTTGTGTTTTTTAAACCTATCCACCATAATAGGTTGATTGGATCGACCAACAAAAAACCTCTTGAGCGGCCGTCGCACTCAAGAGGTGGGATTAGTTCAGGATTATCAGGTGGGGACGGCGATAATAAATTGGTTAATCCGGAAGGTACTCGTTGAAGCCCTCGTGCTTGAGCCAGCTCTCCATCTGCCGTCGCACCTTCAGAAGCGCTTGACGTTCGATCTGTCTGACTCGCTCGGCACTCAAGCCGGTCTTGTTGGCAATCTCTTGCAATGTGAATGTTTGCTCTCCTTTGGCCTCCTCAACCATCTCGGTTAGAGCTTTGTCTGCTTTTGTGTTGGTACGTGGCATAGTAGTAGTGGTTAAAATGCGCCAGGTGAGCAGCACAGACACACCACGTGTCTGTTACAACTGCTACTTACTGTGTTCAACCTGGCTGAAAAAATCATTTGATACATTATTTTATTGGATCTATCTGATACTTGCAACTATATATTTCAACGAATCTGATAAGTTGCCGTTCCTGATGGACTCGTCTGATGCTGATGCAGAGCAAACGTTTAACAGCTTTGTGCACCGCCTGCATAGTTGACATTTCAGACGGGACTGCCTAAGCGTCTCCATTGGATCTCCTTGTATTTCGAGTATTTCTGTACAAATCTATTGTCTCGATAGGGAGATCATAGACACGGAGGCTTGATCTCTGGTGCTTTTGCAGCTTTTTCCGTTGTTTTTGTCGGATTTTCACGCTTTTTGCATGTGTTTTCGTACCGTTCTAGTGATTCTACTGCATGTTTGAACAGCTCGTACCACCCTATCAGTATCATGCGTGCTATGTTGTACAACGATTTGAATAATCTGATTACGTTTGTCATATTTATATTGTTATTGTTATCGGTTGTTAAAAGTATCTTGTCTCGGACGCATCATCTTCTACAACAGGTGCTTGTGATGCATGAACCGGTTCAATAGTTGTTTGTTCATGTTGTTCATCCACGCGTGTGGTGCTCCATCCGAGCTGTTCTAACACTGAGTGGGGAGTGTCTCTCAATTGTTGTTCATGTACAAGCAACAAAGCTCCTGAACCAAAACGTCTGTCAGTTGGCACGCCTCGTGTCATTCCTGCAGGCACAATCACATGAGCCGATTCATCCAGGCTCAACTCCACGCTTGTCAGATCGGTACCGTGTCGATCCTCTCGTGTCACTATTCTTATCTCGCTTTCATCATGCAACTCACCTTCTGCTTCGGCTGTGGCTATGATACATTTCAAATCTCTTATTGTCAACATGATATCATTGTAGTGTGTTTTGTGACAATTGGCAACTTGTCATGTGTGATTTGTGTGTCAAAATGTTCATGGGCGGCCTCAGGCTTAGCTCGCTGCGCTCGTGGCCGACAACAGCGCTTTCGCAATCTGTTTGATGCTGGGCCAGAACTGGCACAACCACCACCACACGCCGGTGCAAAAACATATGCCGATCAATCCGTCTCGGACCAGTCTGTAGACCCTAAACATTGTCGACTATCGCGCTCCCAAGCTGAGCGAACCCCCTTATGTTATTGTGACGGGAATAATATTTGTTCGTGTTCATGAGATGGCCAGGGCTCCTGTGACGCAAACCGCCAACGTGGCACAAAACAATCTGACCACGCGCATGTGATCTTGTTGCGTATTCACCTCCATGCATGCGTACATCAGACCGAACACCAGCCAGCCAAGCGCTTCATTGGTGCCCAAAGTGTCATGATTTCTTGCCACGTACACGATCAAGTTCACAGCACAGATCATGTGGCACAATCTCAGATGGTTCACACTGGCACGTTCACGTCTCACCAACGCGCTTGGGGCTCGGGATTTCATAAAAGATTCTTGTATTGTTGGTACCAGTACGCGCTGTTGTCACGTAGAGTCTCGTTGGCTCGTCGTATGTACTCCAGCGTGTCTTTGGCACGTTCACCAATCTCTTCTACGAGTGGGTTGTGATGCTGATGGTTTTTCATGTCGTCGTAACTGTTCACCAGATCTTGTATCATGGTTTGTACAACATCTATGTACGGACAGCTGTTGGGTGGCACTCCAGGACTACGAGCTTTTGTCTCGAGTCGTTGAGCCTCTCGTTTGCGACGGGCGTCTGCACTCATGGTGCGTTTCTTTTGCTTCACTGGCATGTTGTTGTCCTCCTGCGTGGGATGATAATGTGGATAAGGTCCAAAGTTTCTGTACAATCGCAGGTCGATCATCGTGGTGTGCGCAGATCGAATGCTGGTTTCAAATGATGCGACTCGTAACCCAGAATCTCTCCGTCGCTGAACTGGATGTAGTACCTGGTGAACATCCTGGTGGGTTGTCCGGTGCGAAACTCGTTGTTTCTGATGCGTCCGTCTGGCAAGCAACTGACCGCCAGCACCTCGCCAACTTGTCCGGCTCGTGATTGTTTCTTTTTGCTCACGTAGCTGTTACCAGGAGCAATCTTGCCGTCATGACGAACATATTGTCGAGGAAGCACCTGAGCAGATACTTCGGCGAACGTGCCTCGTTGAAACTTGCATTTAGGATGTTTCCAGCGTGCGGTTACTCGTGCTTTGATGTCATGTAAATTTTTGTAAGTCATAATTGTGTCCTTTTGTTATCTGATTATTCCTTATTGTATGCTCTGTTGAGCAAACTCGCAACTTTTTATTCAAATTGTTGATAGAGAGTCTTTGATGTCAGCAGAGAAACCAGGCACCACGAACTCTTGCTCGTCCAGCTCCTCTAGCTCACGTTCGATTCGATGGATATCGCATCGACGTCTGGTGCTGGGCCAGTTCCATTCGGCCTGTTCGGCTTGTTCCAGCCTCCACTTGAGAACTTTGCGTCGTTCGTCATGCCAAGCATGCCATTCTCGACTGGTTCGTACTTTGCTCAATGGTGTCATGATCGGTTATTTAGTCTGTCGACCGGGCCAAACAACACTCGATTGGTCTCACGTCTGCTCAGCAGCAGATCGATCATCAACGCGATCGGGATCACGAGCATGGGCAACAGTAGAAAAATGGTTAACAAAGTGTTCAATGTGTCTGTGTTCATGTTGTTATTGTATGATTGTTGTTCAGAAAGAGCAACTAAGTATTGATTGAGTTGGTACATGTTGTTTATCGTAGTGGAACCTCGATGTGTTCCGGTTCAAGCACCACGCCTTCGTTGGCGAGTTGCTCCAGTTCCTCGTAGTCTCTTGCGAGTCCTTCGGTTCTGCAGATGTATTCGTACGTCTCGGCAAACTCTCGATCGGTCATGCTGGCTACAATCTTGTCAAGCAAACCGGCTTTGAACTCCTCGCCGCATGTGTCCAGTAAAAAATCCAATTTGTCCCACCTGTTCCAGGTCTCGTGTTGTGGTCGTTCTGCTGTCTGTGTCATAATATCCTTTGGTTAACTGATTATGATACAATTGTATGCGCAGATGATCAAACGCGCAACTTTTTATGCCTGTTTTTTCTCTGCATCCATCTCTTCACTCCAATCAGTTGTTCACGATTGGGAAACAACGCATGCCATCGAGCAGGCCAATGCTCCTTGCACCATCTCAAACACGATTTACGACCAGTGGTGTGAAAGTTTTTGTTATAGTCGCTCCAGTAGTATTCGCTTTGAGTTTCCATCCACAATCGGTCCCAAGCCCATTTGCTGTTGGCTTGTTTGTTGAGCTCCACTGGATCGTAATCGCCTCGTAACTGGTAGCTCATCATGGCTTTACGTGTGTCATCTAGCAGCATTTTGATCTCTTGCTCACTCAACCCCTTGAGCTTCAACACATGCACTCGTTCGATGTAACGTTGCTTGCGATTCTGAGGCGAGGGCAGGTTTGGGTCCAGTTCTATCAGCATCATGCGCGACGGGTCGTACATCATGCCGTTGCTCAGATGCTGATAGTTGCTAGTCATCAAATCCTTGACCCAACAAGTGACTGGCTAACTCGTTGATGAATTTACATTTGTCGAAATAGTCATATGCGTACCGGAGAACATTCTCTTGGTCCTGTCGATTCCAGTCTCGTATCTCGTCATAGATTTCAAATATGCCCAAGTTCCAGTTCCAGCTGTCCACAATCTCTCCAACCGTTTTGTTATCCCAGGTAGAATACAAGTGTGTTTTTGCTAGAACTCGTTGATTAGCAAGTGTTTCAGTAGTCATTTTGTGTTGTTGTTTTGTATGTTATTGTTGATCAACGAGTTACGAGAAAGTCAGGGGTGGCTTTTTAGTAACTTGTTCATTGTTAATTGTATAGACAATTATAGTCAAAGTTTTAGTTTCTAGCAACTTTCAACATGTTGTTTGGTTTGAATGATATGAGCACCAATGCTGGCTTGAGTGATTCGACCCTCGCGTGTGTCATGTTCCACTATGTCGCGAGCAGTTTGAAACGAATCACACACACAATAGCATGAGCGTTCTGGTGCTTGTTCTTCACGAGGTTTGTGTTCGTCCCATTCATATGCCGTGATGATGTAAACCTCCACATCTCCGAAGATGTTGGTCTGCAAGTTGCGTTGAGGTGATGGTTCGTAGCTTACTAGTCTCATGAGTTGATTTGCTGCAAATGTTTGGAACCGGAGGTGATAAAATCTGTGACCTCCAGCGCTAGTGAGTTGGTCTTGCTACCGATGTGCCAATGAATCTCTTCTCCAATGTCGTCGCTATGATCAGATTTGTAATCGTATATGGCCACTGCACCAATCTCACGTCCATCGTGTTTAACATGTACATGCCACTCGTAGCTTGTTTTGTAAGTGTCTATACAATCATCAGGTAATGGAGGTCCGAACAAAGCTTCTAGATGAGCTCTGCTGCATTTGACATATCCGGACAATCCGGAGCCTACGATCAATTTGCTGTTGCGTGCTTGACTGATAAATTCTATATGTTCTGGCATGTTGTTATACTCCTTTGGTTGGTTGCATGCATCCAGGATTGGCTATCTGTACAGCAGGGTTAGGCTTGCTGACGATTCTATGCTTGCGTAATAAAGTTCTGTACATCTCGCGAATATCCTTCACGCGTTGTAAGTTGTTCTCGACGCTTTGTCGTTCAGTCTCGTTACGAGGAGCATCCTCCTTCTCAAAGTTCATGTAGTAAAGGAACTTGAAGCATCCTTCGATTTGTGACAGCTTCAGAGCAATGTCAATCTCGAGCGTGTCTGTGTCGTTATAGTCGTTTGTGTCTCTTTCCATATTATCATAGTATACGATCTGCTGATGAAGCGCAACTTTTTATATTATGAGACTCAACTCACGCGACAATCATGATGTACCTAGGTAGTCAGTATAATGAACAGGTGAATAGTACCGGTTACGCCAATCTCTTCTAACTCTATGAATTTGATCCAGCTTGTCTTCTGTCGTTTTAGCCGCATTGGCATGATGCAAAGCCATGTTACGTGGAATGTATTTACGTTGTGTGTAATTCCATATCTCTACCGGGAACATTCGCCATTTGATTGGAAATTTGAACGTTAGCAAATTGTTGACAACTTCTTGATCCCACTTACGTTTCAATATGATTTCGTCCCGGACTGATTTCCAAAAGTTTTTACTAGCTTGGTCGCATCTGATACCCATGAAGCCTATATTCACACCACCTTCATCAAATGTCTCACGTTGCAAACATAAACTGACACCTTGCATGAATTTGTTAATGATCGGCAAGACTGGTTTGTAAAACACTATGTCAATATCCGACATCACGAATATTTCATCAGGTTCTCCAGAGTCTATAGCATCAAGAATTATACCTACCTTGGTTAACCAGCTAGCGATGCCTCCGCCTATGGCTGAAAAGTTATCCATATCCTTGTTGATAATCTGAGGGTCTATACTATCAGTATGTACAGGACATGGTTCAAAATCATCTTTAAAAGACTGTTCAAACATGTTTTTCATATTAACGAACGCGTCATCATAATAGTAATAGATTTTCATTGAACTATTTACTGAGATGAATCGGTAAGTCAAGTGAGGTCCGAGAATAAATATTGATATGGATAGGGATTATATAATGATCGCAATAGGATTAGCGATCGGAATGATAGGGTGGTTTCTCAAAAGAGAAATTGGTAGAGTGGACCGAAATATATCCAACATCAAAGAACGTATGAGGGATAGTGAGATGGACCAAGTGGCCAATGACACTCGTGACAAAGAGCGGTGGAAATGGATCGAGAAGAACATGGAGGATCGTCGTCAGGACATCCGTAAACTGTTCGATATGGTACAGGAGCTGGTTTGTCGTAAACGGGACTAGTTATCCGGTTCAAAATGTTTCCAAATTTTGTCGTGCGTGTCAAGTTCTGAGCTCTTGATCATGCACCAGTTATACAACCAGTACAGTTCTAATCTGCATCCTTTTTGATTGTACAGTTCAAAAATTGTATCTCCTACGTGGAACAGTATGTATGATAGTAAAGTTTTAAACATTACACCATCGAGAAGTATTCTTCTTCCTCTTCTTCCTCTTCATCCGCACTCCATCCAGTGGGGAGACTCATACGGCCCCAGGATGTATCTCCGCCTTCAGTAACTAGCTCACCTTGCAATTTGTCCGCTGATACAACATGTCCTAGGTCTTCGTACTCGCCGATGATACCTTGCTCTTTCCAATGATCTAGCAACAGCACAGGAATGGCGCTCAAGCAACCAGCATCGACGCATACTTGTGCTACTTCTTTGTCATCTACAAACAGTCTGTAGGTTCCGTCACCGTATGCTGTGTTCCAGGTGTAAAAACATAATCCAGTTGGCTCATGTTCAACTCGTGCGATGTAATGGTGATTGATTTCCGGGTTGTCTTTCTCAAATTGTTGCCAGTTGTCGCACAGCGGGCCCCAATGATCGTCAGGTACCACGTAGCATGGGTCACCGATCCAAAAATCGCCGACGGCATCAATATGTGAGTCTTGTTCGCTAAGTTTTGAGTAATGCATTTTTGATCCTTTTGTTATCTGATTATGCTTTATTGTATGCTCTGCTGAGCAAACGCGCAACTTTTCAATCGATTTTTCCAAACATATCCCAAACCAACATCACAGTCAGTCCAACAATGACAATGATTGAGAAGATCTCAACCATATGGATCCAGTTTAGGGTCAGGTATTTTGTGGAGCACCTCTTCATGTTCTGGAAGCACGCTGAACTCTACCGCGACTCGTTTGAGACATTCTAACGCATTGGCCCATTGCTTCTTCTTCATGTAAGCTTTCACCACTCCGACGTGTTCTTTCTCGATACTAGCCTCGTAATAGATCGCGTACCGTTGTCCATTGGCTGCTGCTCGCATGATTCGGCATGAGCGATCGAATGTGCTCATGTTGCTCTTGAGGTCAAAGCTTTCTATTCCGTGGCAATCTGCTACTCCCGCGTATGTTTCTGTGATGTAACTCATGATAGTGAATGTATGTATTGTTGATATGCAAGGGCTTCTATCTCTTTGACACGATCTTCTCTGTGTCGCTGCTTGTCTGCTTCAGCATAATCTTGTTCGTCTAGATCGTCTGCATGTCGTTTAGGGTCTCCAGCGAAGGCTCCCAAGTCTGAATTATATTTTCCTCGGTTCACATGAGCCAGAACAGCTTTGAATGCTGATTGAACATCCTGCATGAACTCTGGACTACCCATCGATGGAATGTGATCGATGATGTCGTTTGGGTCGTACACGTTAAGCACGTCCAAGATAGTTTTAAAGTCCTTGTCGGTTAGTCCGGTTTTATCACATCTCATCATAATATTGTCCTCCTTGTTGTTATCTGATTATTCCATATTGTATGCTCACTTGAACAAACGCGCAACTTTTTGTTTCAATTTTATCCATTGTTCAAAAAGCAACCACTCTCCGAACAACCAGAGCATCATGACCGGGAGTGAAAGTATCACAAACACTCCTTCGAATTTTTGTTCAATCCATTCTCTTGATTTATCAAACCAGTTCATCTTCATATTTATACTCCCCAATCATGCTGAAACGTCTGTTCCATCTGGTCCGTTTGAACACTCGACAGGCTTGTCCGAATCCGCTAGTCTCATGCAGCATCATGATCAATTGATCAATTTCAGCTGAGTTGACCCATCCGAGACAGTCATTTTGATCAGACAATGGAACTATATCATACTCGTCAAACAATGCTACCTCGTAAGTGTCCGATTTTGGACCACTACCGTACATCATGTCTCCGTAGCCAATTGATAGTACATACTGGCCGATCGTGACACTAGCGTTATGTCTCACGGTGTGAGCATACTTGTTCTCTTTGAACACTATGTCTTTAAACTTGATCATAGTTGTATTATATGAAAACTTAATGAAATGAGCAACTAGCAATTCAGAGACTAAATACTTATATGGAAAAGAAAGATTATCATCCCAAACCGTTCACGCAAGAGTTAGCAGAAAAATCTCATGCAGACATCATGAAACCTTTTGATGACAAACGCACCCTGTGTAATGTTATCAAACAGGTTTACAGATGTGTGCAAGAGGAGAGCTACAACTTGAAAGCAGCTAGAGATTTGTTACTAGAAGCTTTGTGGATGGGGCAACGGATGCATGGTAAACTATACAAAAACAAACGCGCGGAACTGGAACAAGAGAGTGCTGTTGAATCAGTAGAAGATGATTGGGACAGTGAGGAGTTTGATTTTAGTATCGATTGGAGCAAATTGGACGGACGTAACGTTGCTCAAGGTAATTGGGACTAATTAGTGGAGCCACCTGTCAGATTCGAACTGACGACCGTTCGCTTACAAGGCGAGTGCTCTACCAACTGAGCTAAGGTGGCGTGTTAAATTCTACACTTCGGGTATGTTTTTACAAACCAATCTATTGAACGTTTCAAACCTTCTTCTATTGGTGTGTAAACAAACTCGGGGTTCAATTTAGTGAACTCCTTTCCGTCTGCTGTTTTTTTATATTGTCCATCACTCGCCCGTGTATCAAATTGCATGTTAGACTCGTAGTCAAAATGTCTAGCAATGTAACGGGCTATATCTCCAATCGAGTGCTCTTGACCATCACCTCTTATTATGATACACCGGTCGTTGATTTTATCTAGTACTGACAATATAGCCCGAGCAAGGTCTTGCGAGTATATGAACTGTCGTAGAGGTTTCCCAGTCCCTTTGATTATAAATGGTTTATCATTTTTCTTAGCTAACAAACATTTGTGTATCAAAGCCGGTATCACATGAGCGTCTTGCAAGTTGTAATTATCATACTCACCATATATATTAGAAGGTATTACACAGCCATAATTAACCCCGTATTGTTCATTGTATGCTTGGCATTGTACCTGTAACATACGCTTGGCATATGCATAGGCGTCGTTACTACAATGAGGTGAGCCGTTATGTAGCATCGTTTCATCAATAGGGTAAGTTGTTTTGTCTGGAAATATACAGGTACTGAGCATGCCTACAAACCTATTCACACCCCCTTTGTGGCATGAACTAACAACATTCATATTCATACGCATATTGTCTTCAAACATTTGTACTTTCTGATTCATGTTTTTGAACAACCCGCCAACGTTTGCTGCTAAATGAATCACACAATCTGGAGAGAAGAGTTTGACCATCTCATCTGATTGCTGTGGGTCTAGTAAATTGAAATCTTTAGATGAAGGGAAGTAAAACTGCTCACGCGCATGTGTACATTGTTGGAAAGCTCGGCCTACCAACCCAGAACCTCCAGTCACTAAAACTTTCATTTGAGTTTATGCCAGTCTTTGATCCAGTTTGTGTATGGTCGACAATCACCATTTTCTCGAATCTTGATGTCTTCATATTCTGCGACCATTCGTCTGTACAACTCCATCTTGGCACATTCTAACACTCCTACAACATCGTTCATGGTCTGATAGTTACGTTTGTTTTGCTCGAAGTAGTCGTTGATTGTCTGGTGCAACGCGTAGTTTAGATCACCTGCATCTTTGAGAATACCTTCCCACACTTTGGGTCGTTGTTTTTTGTCTATATATGGCATGTCAAAGGCCTTTTTTGCATTCTGGTTTCTTGCTCTTGATCGATTTAATTATACACTCAGCACCTTGTTGGTTGGTTGTCAGTATGGACTCTCCATTGCTCAGTAGTATTTTGTACATAGTACCATCCTTGTTGTATCTCTCTTTGACATATATCACCTGCTTGGGATTGATATGATATTTCTCGTTGTTTGTATCTTCTATGTTAATCATTGTTGTTCGTAATATTTCAAAGTTCTGTCCCAATATGCATCATACTCCTCTAGATTGTCCAGTTGCATCTGATCCACAAACCGTTGCCTGTCTTCCAGTTGTTGTTGCATGAATGGTGTCAGATCAGCTCTACCTGGACGCCCATCATCAACAAACCGTTGCAGAGGGTAACGTTCCAGATGATCTTCTACTTGTTGTGAGGAGCTGTACATAAATATATTGTACGTTTATTATAGCTGAATAGTTATCATATGTCAACGGTTAGTTCCGGACCATAGCTTCTCTTCATGCTCCCACGCGTTGATTATTTTCTCCACCTCATCTATAGACTGCATGGCGATCACATCATCAGCATCTATTATATGTTTTTTGTTGTCATATGTCTCACGCGCTATTATCAGCAAGTTTTGCAACGCTACAACAGTTTCATCTGTAATTTCGTACAACATGTCATTTGGACCACACGGTATCTTTGATGGGTAAGCTGACTGACCCAAAATTGACTCGACATGAGTCTAGTCTGGATAACTTTTGTTTGTTCTTGTCGAGGTGTTCGATCATTTTGGGTCGTGATTTAAAATTAACACGCTTGGTCTTACCTGTGGTATCTTTGTATGTTATGTTGTTTTTGAATTGCTTCATCGATTGTTGTCCAGGTGTGTTAGATAGATGTAAACCAACATGCTAGCTAAGAAATAGTATATAAATGTATCCATGTAAATATTTAAATGGTGGGCCCGCTCGGATTCGAACCGAGGACCAATGGATTATGAGTCCACTGCTCTAACCGCTGAGCTACGGGCCCGTTCAATAATCCAAACGCTCTGGACATACAATGTCTTCTATCAGCTGATTGATGTGACTATCGACTTGTTCATGTATGGCCAGTGCTAGAATATGTCTGGCACTCTCGCTTTGTAAATTAATTTGTGTGTCTTGCCAACTATCCAGCACACGACGAATTGTAGCATAAGTCGCAGGCCGATCGATATCGGTTGGTGTTTCAATAGTTTGTTGGTTCATCATTTTCTGATAGTTGTTCAGGTCCTAGGGGGTCATGTTTACCAGCAAAATCGCTTGGGAAATTCATCTTCAATTGATCTCTGGTGCTACCTTCTGGATCAGCATCATCTTCCGGAAGACAATCATCTTCTGACCACCATGCGGTGCATAGATGTGGGAAGTGAGAGTCAACTGTTCTGGGATGGAACCCACATGCCACTAGTAGACCTTTGAAGTCTTCTAGAACATCGACAATGTCTCCATCATCCGGTCCTTCAGCTGTGTATGTTTTGTTGTAATGAGTTAGTTGTATTTTCATATCAAAATAGTTCTACATCAAACTGCTGGCACAGATCTGTGAAAAATCGTAACTCGTATTGTATTCTTTCTTCACCAGACTTGTTCTGTATATGAAAGATAAGTGAGCCTAGATGATCACTCACCCGTTCCATAAGTTCAACACAGCTCTCATCATCTGTTTCACATATGTTCTCCCACACATCGCTGCTGAACCATTTGCGCAGCACATCATGGCCGGAGACACTATCATCATATTCATAATTATCCATTGCTATCTTTTAGTTTGACTTGTTCGCTTTTGTCCTCCCAAAGGTCTTCAACCCATGGGTTCTTTTCTTCTACTTGTAAATTTTGACATGACAGATGATGACGTCTCATAGCATCTAAATGAAACTCGAATGCTTGTTCTGGTGTTTCAGCCATATAATAGTGGTAGTTATCAAACGCCGCGTGATTCAAACCAGCATTGTATTTGATACGATACTCGTATAATCTAGTTTGTCTATCGTTACCTGTCATTGTCTAATGATATGATACCATCAAACATATCGCAACTTTTAAAAACCTCTCCAGATGTTAGTAAGCTTATCTCGTTTGATTCGTACACTTTCTATCATTCCGATCACATAGTTCATGATCTCGTCTTCAGTCGCTGGTTCTTTTCGATCACCTACTAAATGCAATAACTCTTCTAATTGTATTTCCATGTGGGTAAAACAAGATGCTATCTCATCTTTAGTAGGATGTTGGCTTTGTTCGCTTCGTGAAGAGAGGTCCCGTTTCAATCCGGAATTAAAATATTCTTCTCCGTCTCGCTTACCTCTCTCGTAAGATATATGTTCTGTTATTGATTCATGCATTTTATTTTATCAGGGTTTGCTGTAAATGTTTGTATAAACGTATATCTGCAAAACCGTCTAAGATTTCACTTATATTTTCATATAAGGTGTTATATCTAGACACTTCTACATTACCTTTTTGTAACCACTGTAGAGATGGTAATCTACATGATAGGCCCAGGTCGTTTAAAATGTTATTACTAATAACTTCTAAATTGTCATTGATACTCTCTAATGTAGTTTTGTATTTAATTCTATCTATATTATGTTTAGCGTCATCAATACTGCCTATGTATCCTGTATCGGTACGACCTCTCAGATAAGCAAACATTACATTACCTCGTGATTCACAATACAATCTGAGCTGATCTATAGACAGTTCATGTATTGGGCGACCATCGAACAATATTGTATCAAAAAAATTGTAATGACTTATCAAACGGTCGACCGGGTCTCTCATAACTAACAGGTCAACAACATTTTTTGTCTTTTTGAAACTCAAATATTCAGTATCATATCTGATGTGACATAGAACAGCCTTGATATTACTCAAGTGCTCCTCACCTACACATTCCATTACATTATTGTATTCATGTATTGTTGATAGGTTTTTATTACCGTATGACGGGCGATATTGCTTAGTTATTCTAGGGTAGTAAATTTGCGATTCATCATATTTTGTCTTTAGTATTTTGTATAGGTAGTCTCTAAGAGATGTACCACCACACTTAGGTATATGATAGAAAACAAACTCTGGTTGCATCATTAGGCTGTATGGTATGAGAACGTTATGTGCTGATCAAAATATTTGATATCTATACCTCTTTGTTCGCATATATCTTTACCGGTGAAACTCGTTGTGCTGTATTGTTTACCAACCCAAATTTCTTTGAATGGGTAAAAGTTCATTATGTTGTGCAAGTCTACTTCAGTACAGTATGGTACAACCTCGTCTATATTATTGTTGGAGGTTATCCACATGTATTGTTCAAACGTACTAGATTTGAGTTTCAATTTTTTATCCGGGGTAGTGTATAAACCTACACTTAACCACTCTGCATTTTGTTTTACTGTTTGTAGAGCTAGTAAATGTTCTATTGTAGGTTCGGCGTAATCTAACAATATCAATGATTTTTTCATAAGCGTATTTAAGGTTGTTCTTTTGATAACTCTAGTTTTTTATCTGCTAAAGAGTTAATATCTGCTTCAAATATAAGTTTCGCATGATTCAGCACATCGCATATGTGTTTAAAATACCAAGAGTCCATCGATGTCCATTTAGTCGGGTTGTTATGTTTCACAAACCGGCTACAGAACATGTCTTTCTTGAGTTGAATAGCATCAACTACGAGTCTATCTTTAGGTATTGGATCCATCCGGGTCGTAATAAATTCCATCAAAACACTTCATTACCCACTCATCACCTTGCTGCTCGTCGTAGGCTACTGCTGTACCTACTTCGACCGTTTCATCATTGTGAGTGTACTTGAATTGTGACGCTTCATCAAAATCATCTACTACATATATATCTTCGTACTTCATATTATTTTCTATTCCAAAAATTATAAACTATATAACATATCATTGCAACTACAAGTCCATTAGTAATCCAAAAGAATGGGTCGTCTTTGCTACGGTCTATGATGCTAACAATAGATGCTATCATATGTGACATGTGTTCTTACCTCCTGCCTTTTTTACAGCACTACGACCGAACCTGCCTGGTTGATAACCTTTCCAGTTGCTGTATGTTTCAGCGTTCATAACTTGTATAGTTCCGGCAGTCTTGTGACCGTAAATCATCACACCTTTGTAAGGTGCTACATCCTGTTTGACAGGGGGTGGGAGCTGACCTAATATATCTTTGACTAATGTATCTGTACTCATGCTGATGATCTATGTATTTCTTCTACTAATTTTGCTAATGTATAACGCATGCGTTTGTGTACTTCAATCAGGTTGTACACACGCTCGAACGTTTTGTAATGCTTACCACCGCGCTTAGTACCTAGATAAGCCATAACATCACGCTCTAGCTTTTTCATGTCATCGTCGGTGAAGCTACTCATGCTCTTATATTATACACTTGTGTCAGAATCAGCAACTTTATCTATGAACTCTTTCATGATCAGTTCGATCTGTTTGTTGAATGTGATGTTATTCTCATGAGCTAGTTTGGCCACTCCGGTGAATGTTTCTTCCTCTAAATCTAGCTCTACATTCTCGTAACGTACTTTGGTGAGCAAGAAACCATTATCTTTCTCTACAAACTCTATGTCGTCACCTTCTTTCCAACCCAGCCGGTCCAGTACATCGTCGGGAATGTTGAAAAACAGCTCACCGTCTGGTGTCTCCTTGACAATCAATTCACTCGTCTTCATCATCTATTTCAAAGTATATGTCTTTACCGGTCAACAACTCTAGTTTTTTATCTTCTAGAACACCAGCAATGGTCTGCAAATTGAGATCAAACTCTCGCTGGAACTGTTCTATCAGATTGTCTAAAGCTATGGTCAGAGCATCTGTTTGTTCGTCTATATTCATACTGTATTATATTATGTTCATGTTGTTAAGTCAACTAACGTCTCCCTGCTTCTCCCATGGGAAAACCAACCACCAATCACCGGACGTCTCTCCTGTGTAGATGGGTTTGAATTGACTATGTTCTTTGCAGTATAATGTAGCACATCTGACATGGCAACCGTCCACTGCAGCAAATTTCTTCTCTATTCTACGTAGCAATCCTTGCATAGTCACTCCTGCGTCACATAAATCATCAACCAGTAGCAGGTCTCTCCCGCGTAAGTCTCTAGCTAACAAATCCGGTATAACATCCTGGTACATCACTCCATGTGGATTATCCTCATCTCGCATGTTGGTCTGGTCGTCATAACTATGGTAGCCATGTACATACACCTCTCGGACGTTCAAATGGTTGGCAATGATTGTGGCTGGAACCAGCCCACCTCTGCTCAATCCAACTATGTGTTTGGGTTTGAACCCACTCTCGTTTATTTGACTGACAATCGATTCACACAAATGTTGAACCTGTTGCCAAGTTATCCATTGCTTCATTCCGTCAATCGGTGTCGCCATTTGGATCCGGAATCCACCTGAGAGTTGTACCGTTCAGGGCCAACGCTCTGTTGGTGGTATGAGCTTCATGTTTGGTCAATCGACCTCTTTTAATCAATTGTTTCAACAATGGAGGTGGTTTGTTATAATCAATCTGTATGTAGTTGAGTAGTTTCATCTAGTCCTATCAAGTCCTTTGCTATTTGTATGGACAATCGTCCGTGATGGATCGCTTTTTCAGAACAATCCTGTGTGAATGTGTCATGTACTGGTGGTTCCAATGGATGTGCCTCGCCTATCCAGAGCCGCTCCTCCGCAAGCATTATCAAGTTTTTGATAGCTGTTCGTTGATTGTCAGTCAAATCACTTGGTACCACTCCGCAGTGGAATATTTGCGACCAGCTCATGCTGCCAGCTTCAGATAACCTTCAGTGCTGCTCAGCTCTTGCAGTGCTCGGCTCTTGAGTGTGCGTTGAGCACCATTCAAATTGCTGAGCAATCGCTTGCCAGTGTTGGTGTTCTTCTTGATCGCATGATGATCAAGATACTCAGTAACAGCGTTGAGCATGTCATAACGAGTCTTGCCTTCGTTACCCAGACCCTCGTTGAACAGCTTCATCAGAGTAGCAACCTTGGTCTCCTCTAGAGTCTTGGAACGATCGGAACGATCCTTGTTCTTTTTCTCACGCTCTTCATCTTCAATCCAACGACCGAAGAAACGATAACCAAACATCAGCGCTTGATCCTCGCTCATCTGTTGCTTGGCCAACCACTCACCATTCTCTTGGAAAGCGTACATGTCTTTGACGCTGCTAGCGAATGCTTCGTTGGCCAGGTCCAGCTGAGCCTCCCAGCTTGGAGTGTGTCGTACTCCCAACGATTTGCTGGCGCACCGGCTCAATTGACTGAGCATGTTGTTGCAAATGATACGTTTGTTGAAGCTGAAATAGCTGTTACGACGCAAGCCGTCATGATAGATCATCATCACCAGACGTTGCTCGTAAAGATCTTTGTGCTTACCCACTTGAACCGTGAGCTCTTTAGGGAGACGTGCACTGACCCAGTTGATCTTACCACCACCTATAGTACCAGCGCTTTCATACTTGGCACCGGTGTTCTCCACCACACTCGCGAATGGTTCAAACATCTCACGATTGTCGATCACCTGGTAACGTTTACCACATGTACCAAGCACCGTGTTAGTGTCTGTACGTCTAATCAAGTTAACACCAGGCACTTCATCGCCTTCCGGATCATGTGCTGGAGTCTTTTCGACATTGAAATTAAGTGATGCAGCGCCCAACACGTCATCGATGGTTTTGTAACCACTTACGTTTGTCCCTGCCCGTTCATCTAAACTTACTAATTGACTAATCATAACTACATTATAGTAACCATCACTCGCGATCGCAACTTTTTTGTTGAAAAAAATTTATCTGTAGACTAAATATATTATGTACAGTGCTCAAAAGAGGCTGTGCGCTAAGACAAAAAGTTTAGAAAGGAGGTGAAATACACATGAGAAAAGACAACTGGTTAATCAGTCGGGACGAGTTCCTGACCCCGGTCGATAGTTTACTCGACCGTTTCTTCAATGAAGCTGTACCTGCGTTTGGACAAGACTTCGGAGTAGAGTTCTTCGGTAACAACAGTTACCCCAAGGTGGATGTGAAGGACTATGATGACAAGATCACAATTGAAGCAGAGATTCCTGGCCTGGCCAAGGAAGATGTGAGTGTGGATCTTGAAGCCCAAGTGTTGACCATCACAGGTGGTAAACGTGAAGTGAAAGATGACGAAGGTGCTCGATACATTCGTAAAGAGCTCAAACGCTCCTCATTCAAGCGTTCATTCAAGCTGGGAGACAATATGAATGTGAAAAAGATTCAGGCCGATTTTGACAATGGTCTGTTGCTAGTCACAGTTCCAAAACGTGAAAAAGATGAGCCAAAAAAGGTGAAGATTCTATGACACGTTCCTAGGAACAATTGTCTGAGGCGGTGCTAGTCACCGCCTTTTTTATGTATTTTTTCATGTCTGTCATACATTGTTGTACGACCGCTGATAAATTCGTTAGTTCCATTGGACTGTTTCTATACACCCACTTAGGCCTAGATGGTAAAGGACTGTCTTTGGATTGTATAGATTTGAAGTATGTTCTGAGACTGAATACTGGTTGTGGGTGTTTGCTATGTCCATGTTTAGGTAACCAGTTAGAGAATGCCGGGGCGTTTCTCCCTAGTACGTAACCTGGCTTATCTAAGTACCAGCCGTACTTGTGCTGCATGGTACCTATATGTGTTACATAATATGTTGTTTTGTTAGCAACAGGGTACCATTCAGCGAAATCCATACCATGTATATTGATAGCTACAATATTTTTATACTTTTTACCAATAACGTCTAGTAACTTTATAGTCATATCATGTATATCATCTTTTTTTCCAACATTTGGATCTTTCCGAAGAGTTGCCCGGGCAATTGTATGAGGTGCTAGTGGGTTCAACCAACCATGATATATATTTTCCGGATCAATACAAGTGTTTGTAGTCATCCCATCAATTAGAACTGTGACTGGTATATTGAGATTGTTTATATGTTTGAGCAACTCACAATAAAATTCATATTCATTTGTAATACCACGATAACGTAAACCTCTGATACCTAATGAAATTACATTTTCATCGCTGCCGGGAGGGTCAATTATGTCATGATACTTGTGTAGAGTTAGTCTAGTTTGTTCAGTTACATATATCGAGCCCAGTATTAGACATGGTCTCTCACGAGTAGGTTCTATATCGGTAAAATTATCTAAACTGGACAGCTTAATTATTCTATGATTCATACGCTGTACCACATCTATATTCTTGTCCGGGTAGCTCAACATGGCTGGTAAATTATTCCATATGAAATGCCCGAACTGACCAAACCCTGCTACAACAAAAGGTTTAGCTTTTTTAGTGCACCATTTACTAACACACTCGGATGGTATTTCCATAATTTGAGCAGATGGTTTACCCTCCACTAGTAGAAAACCACCGGCTACACCATAAGAAGCTAAAATATAATAATTACCGGTGTCGACTCTCTGTAACAATAATCTATTTGATAGTCCAGGATATATATGTTCTCCGTCAATCAACACGTCGTCCGTGGTACATGATATGTATTTGTATATCCGGTTTTCAATTTCAACAGAAAATTGACGCTCATGTAATATCAAGTGTTGGTACAATCTTACCTGCCCGGGTTCAAAGACCCATTGGTCGAGCTCGACTAAGCTTTTGATCACCATGTTTCTAATGCTGAACGTTTCCAGGTATCCTTAGCTACACATATGTACATGTAGGATCCATCCCATGCAATCTCTCCTGGTCGACCGGTGTCGGTCATGCTTGATGGTGGGTTCGATTCTCTGATAATTAGTTCATCACCGACAATCTTTTCAGCAGCATGTACTGCGCTAGTAGCTGTAGTACTGGTACTTAATGTATTAACATATTGGTTTTTCCACAGACCGGAATTTTCATCATACACAAGCGATTGACCATCCAACGGATCAATAATTGAAACATTGTTTGAGTCATTTAAATCATGTGTATGAGTACCAGTTGCATAATCTCCGGATACGCTGATTACACCTGTTGTTTTATCGTAACCTATACCCGAACCAGCAGATAGGGCTGATCTAGCTAGGCTATCTGTAAAATATTTATTTGTAACCCCTTCACCGATCTCATCTGTTGTTGCAGTGAGTTCAAAAACACCAGTGGTATTTGTGTATTTCAATCCATCACCGGTGACACTTATGGCGGTTTGTGCTCTTGAGTCTGTATAGTACAAGTTGGTACTACCTTCACCGATCTCATCTGTTGTCGCTGTGAGTTCAAAAACACCGGTGCTGTTTGTGTACTTGAGACCGTCACCCGTGACACTTATGGCGCTTTGCGCTCTTGAGTCCGTATAATATAGGTTGGTGCTTCCTTCACCGATCTCATCTGTTGTTGCGGTGAGTTCAAAAACACCGGTGGTATACTTGAGACCGTCACCCGTGACACTTATGGCGGTTTGTGCTCTTGAGTCTGTATAATATAGATTGTTGAGGCCCTCAACAACTTCATCTGTTGTACCTGTCAATGTGAAAACACCAACACCGGAACTAGAATCATAATCCAAGCCCGTACCAGCGCTGAGTGCTGCCAATGCTCCTCCAGCGACGTCTGCTGGTGTGAATGTAAATACACCGCTACCGCTGTTATAGCTCAACCCACCACCACCGGCAGCGGTTTTAGTAGTTAGGCTTATGGCGCTTTGCGCTCTTGAGTCTGTATAGTACAAGTTGGTGCTACCCTCACCAATTTCATCTGTTGTCGCTGTGAGTTCAAAAACACCAGTGGTGTTTGTGTATTTCAATCCATCGCCTGTGACGCTTATGGCACTTTGTGCTCGGGACTCGGTAAAATATTTGTTTGTACCCTCAGTCAAATCACCCGTGTCATGGTTGGATATGCTGCTAACTTGACCACTAACGTTACCTGTTAGTGTGGCTAGTTGGTTAGCAGTACCGTTATTTAAAATTACTGTACCGGCGGAGTTTTTTATGTCACCAGTCACATCACCAGTCACATTACCAGTCACATTACCAGTCACATTACCAGTCACTGGTCCTCTGAACCTACTGGCGCGAAGCTCTTGACTGTTGGTGGTCCAAACATTTGATGTCTCGTCCCATGTGAATTGTACAGTGGCTTCATTACCTCTGCTCACCTCAATACCAGCGTTTTCAGTTGGTGTCACATTACCAGTCACGTTACTGTTCAGTGTGAGTATGTTGTCCTGTATTTGGACTGTTTCCGTTAGCACTGTTGTTGATGTTCCTTTGACCTCTAGGTTACCAGATACTGTCAAGTTGGAAGTCACGTTGAGACCGTTGTTAACAGTGACTACATTACCGGATTTAGCCTCAATTGTATTTGTTAGTAGCTTACTATTTGCAGTTAGGTTTTGATATTGTACACTAGCTGCTGTATCTACTTCGAATTTTCCATTAGCTCGAGTATATTTGATACCATTACCACCAGATACAGCGTTACGTGCTCTAGCGTTTGTGTAATATTTTCTACTACCTTCTTCAATTTGTGAAGTTGTGGCACTCAAACCAAATTGACCGGTCCCGTTGTTATATGTCAAACCATCACCTGCTGTACCATGTGGAACGACCGAGAACTGACCCTGTACCCAAGTAGTAGACACTGGTCGGAAAGAGAATGTACCGGAAGTTTTTGCGTATGTCAATTTACCATTTTCAAAAGCACCTAGTGTGGAAACACTGACAGAGTCACGAGCTCTGGTTTGTGTGAACCATAAATTCTTAGGTGTCCCAGTCGCGCTTTCAGCTACATCATCAGTCACTAGTGTCAAGCTCTGACCTAAATTGACTATATACCCATTGAGTGTGATTGACCGGTTTGCTAACTGGCTGTTGGGTATCTGAAATGTTCCTATAACACCGGTCGATGAATCGTACGTCAAACCAGAACCAGTTGATACACTTATATTGGCTTTTGCATCTGTTGGCCAAAAGTTGAAAACACCTGTATCGGGACTGTATGTTAGCTTAGATGTGAGTTGAGGTGTTTTAGTTTGTATTGAAAATAAATTTAAAATATCATCCCGATTGCTTGACACATCTGTAATCTGGCCCTGTTGATTGACTGTAAACTTGGGAAAAGTGTATGTACCTGAAGTCACCGTGGTGTCCGCGATGTTTATTATCACATCCGTAGTTATGTCACCTAAAACTATACCTGTACCAGGTGCTATACTCTTCAAACTCACCGTGTTACCATCTGGTTTAGATTCAAATACACCTCTATTACCTTCCAAACCACTCAGGTTTTGTACAGTGGTTATAGAATTAGCACCGTTGATGTTAACGGTTTGCTTGATCTCATTAACGTCCTGGTGTGTTAGTACACTACCTTTCAGTTTGTCTGTGAATAGGATTTGAGCCATATTAGTATTTATGCCTCAAATACTGTTTGCAATATGTTTAATTATGTGTTGTACACAACAATTTTGGCACCTGGATTGGTAGGTACGTGAGGGTCTCGTTGTTCTACTATGTGAAAATGTTTAGGGATAAATGGTTTGACGGGTAGTACAGGAGTGTTGCACAAGTGACATCTGGTGTATTGACTGCTGTCCCAATAGTTCTCGCTGATCAGTTTGGATCGAGTAGTACCAATCATGTCCATGTAATTATCGATCTCTATAGCTGACATCTCGCTCATGCTGTACGAGTTGTAGAACACGCTGTGTTCTGGTAGGTCATAAAACACGTAGCTCATGTGATGCGGTACCAACAAACAATCGTACTGCTTGATAATATCTATTAAAAATGTCACCGGTGATGAGATGTCGGTCTCGTTGAGGTAATGCACCTTATGTTGTTTGCTCAGATTGTAATACGCTAATAACAACGGACTGGTCAAATCACATATAACATAATGTCTGTCAGGTGCTTTGGTAATCAATCGATCGATCACATTAGCATGGCTACCGGACCCGATGTCTATGACCACATCACCAGGCTTGCTCCATTTGAGTATCAGATCCTCAGCACGTCTCCATCTGATACGGTTGTAGCGATTGTTGTACGTGCAGCTCATCTCGGGACTCTGGTCATGATAGTCCAAGAAATGCTGAATGCGGCCCATGTCACCGCTTTGCAGAGCTTGTTTGAACAATTTGAAATCGCCAGTGTCTATAGCGTTGTTCCAGCGTAACAGATCATCATCCCGATCCTCATCTAGATTGTATTCTAACCAGATTTGCTGCGCTTTAATCATCTATCATGTCATGTATCAGCTTGAGAAATTTTTTGAGCGACGGACAAGTGGTGGCTTGTTGTATAACAGCTATCGCGTTACCATCATCGTCCATCAACACAAACACTAGCCGACCTTCACTCAGCTCGGCTCGTGCTTTCATGTCAGTTGGTGTAGTATTCGCCTAGTGCTTGACTGGCTTGTGCCTCACGTTCAGCGTACTCGTTGAGCAGACGTTGCTTCTCGAGTTCACGTTGTCTGATCTGTTGTTGACGTTGCAACTCAAGTTCCAGCTGCTCTGCGCGTTGACGTGCTGCTACAATCTCTGGATCGTTCTGCAAATTACCGGAGCTGGCGACGGGACGACAAGTCGTGTTACCGACGGGATGGTCGTAGAATCGTTTGTTGTCCTGTGTTCTCAAATTGTTGTAATGAGCTGTCTGAGCAGCTTGACGACGTGCAAAGTATCGTTCTCTGGCGCTCATGCTAGCATGTTCAGATTTCTGCGCTGCGCGATGATCGCTGCCTTTGCCGCTCATGTTGCCGATGATGCCACCCAGCACTGTACCGATGATGATACCTTCTTTCTGTTTACCATGCTGGTGACCGATGATACCGCCTGCTGTGGCACCTCCGAGTATACCGGTGATGGTACGAGTGGTTTGTTTGCTGCCCCAACCGGGCTGTGTTTCTGCGTATGCCGCTGAAGCAAGTGCTGCTGCGGCGAGGAATGCTACAATTTTAGTTTTCATAGTGTGTATTATTTATAAATTATATGCTCAACTTGCAAATTGTACAACTTTTTCTGTCACTTTGTGCCAGCGGCTGTCAGGACCACGACCAGTCTTGGTATAGAGTTCAGACATTGTAAGTTCACGAAGCAAGTGCTGAGCTCTGAGAGGAGCGATGCTGAGTAATTCACATGCTTTCTTGATGCTTAGCTCATCATGTCGTACCAGTTCTGATAACTCTTGTTGTTTGCGATTCACCTTAGGTACCGCAGCCTTGACTTCTTTCTCAGTCTTCTTGACAGACGCGTTGAAGTCATAACCAGCATAGCCTAGAGTAGCCTCGAAGTCACCCAACGGACCAAAACGATTCTTACCGTCGATATACACAATACGAGCCATCTCGTCATCAGTGTCAGGCATGGGACCTACTTTGATGTTCATGTCAACTGTATGAGGTACAATGGTACTACCTTTGAGCTCACCACTCTTGGTCAAGTGCATGATCAATCCTAGAACACACTCGTTGTCTTTTGCACCTTTGACTAGCGCTTGAACAGCATGTTTCTCGACAGCGCGGAACCCACGAGCTTTCTTGGTTGTGAGGGCTTGAAACGAGTCGACGATCAAGATGTCGTAATCTTTCATCACACCTACAAGAGTTTCAACATCGGTCTCATTAGCGATGTCTACATTGGTCACTTTGAGTCTTGAACATGTATGAGCCAATTGAAAGATGCTTTCTTCGCCACTGGCATATGCAACACGATAACCTTGTTTGACCATCGAGTCTAATGTTTGTAACATCAAAGTGGTCTTACCGCAACCAGCAGGAGCACATAACGTGAAACTGCTACCGGGTAAGAAACCTCCTCCGAGCATGGTGTCAACTTTGTCAATACCTGACTTGAGTCGACGATTGAAAATGTCTGGTACCTTGATGGTACTCACTTTTTGGAATGTGGTTGTGTCAATGTCTAGATTCATAATAGTAATTGTGCGTTGTTAAAATCTTAATATACTCATATTATCGCTCATCTCATGCAGATTCGCAACTTTATTTTGAGATGAGCCAAACTTTATCTGAGACGAGCAGTTGTATTGACCACAGGATATCGAGTATTCTCTCGGCGAAGCACTGTGTGTTGTTGATCTTCTGATCTGGTACCTTCCCGGTCGATTGGTTGTCCCCACCCGTCGATGTACACCATGCCTGTGGGTAACGGTCGATGGAATACCTGCATGGGCCGGCCTTTGGTGAGAAACTCTTGTACATGTTCTGGTTTGAAAACAAATTTTTGTCCTTGAATGTTGATGTCATATGGTCTGAGACCCCCTACGTCAAATGGAAAATGATTGACTGTCACCACGATCATGGGTTCAGCCATCTTGTAATGTTCCAGTACATAAATCCGTTTGGTTTCTGTTATTGGTACAGCTGGTGCTTCTGCTAGTGCTGCTTTGTTTCCAGTCACGCCTGTGAAGATGACCAGGCATGGACCTATAAAAGCTAATGCTAACAACCACTTGATCATATCATCCGGCCTGCATCAGTTCGTAATATTGTACAGCGTAAACACCGGTGTTAGTCTCGCGTCGATCGGTAGGGAGGATGTATGCGGATCGAGAAGCTACCTCAGTGTTTGTTGTGTCTGTATATTTGATAGCATTGAATACAGCTACATCTACCTCGTCTTGATACTGTTGATCAGCCAGTTCATATGCTGACTTGAGCGCATTCAACATATCGTCACCACCACGTGGGGCATATATATCAAACCATGCTCGGGCGATTCGCTGAGCTTCTGCTGCACGATTGTCCGGGGGTAACACATATTGGCCACTGCCTTGTGTCAGAGAGGCATCATTTTGTCTCTTGGCGACTTCTTTAGCAAATTGGTCGTTGACTAATTCTTGAGCCAAACTCAGGAGCTCTTCTCTAACTTGTGTATCCGGTCTTGACATAACAATATTATATAATCTTTACTACCAATTATCCACAAAAAAACCCGTCTGTTTCCAGACGGGTGGACCTGTGTACAGGTCATGTTATTTCTTATCTTTTGACTCTACAAATGTGTAAAGCTCGCTAGCGATTCTAAGAGTGTCTATCTCTCTTGTGTCGCTAGGTAACGACCATTCAGTGTTTTTGCGGTTCGCGATTTCCATGCGGCGGTTCAACTCCTGATGATAGCGGTCATCAGCCATATCTTTTGCCATTCGTAGCACATCGAGACGTATTTCGTATCCAGATCTTGCCATGATATTATGTTTCCTTTCTGTTGTTTATACTGTGTGTATGTGTGTTCGACCAATAAAGTGTTGAGCCTAGGGAGCGTGAGTTCAGGTTGATCATTCCTGCCAGTTGCTCTATCTCGCCGCGGTTCAATCTGGGCCCGCATGTGTCGCTCATAAAGTGGGAAACCGGCTGTTACGTAACTCGACGTGGTAATATCTATAGTGGTTCCCGCGGGTTGTTGTAACAGCCGGTTTGTGTTCCGGATTAAAAGGAAGGCAGCGCCCGCTACGCAGTTACCGCCTTATGAAAATTGTTGGGGAGAGACTACTCTTCAGCCTTCTCTCAACACGTCCCTAGTTACCGCCAGAATGATTCTGCAACTTGATAGGTGTTTAACCTGCTCTCTATCACTTGATCGTTGAGCCTCTACTACCGAGATCTTGTTCGCACTATGTTCCTAGATCCATTGTTATGCGACAAAGGAAGGCCTTGCTTTTGACGGCTCACCTCCAGGAATCATACCCATAGTGTCTATATAGGATTGGCAGACGCGTACCACATGATGGATCGTATCCATATCGCTGCCCTTCAGCTAGCCTCAATCACTTGATCGTCGACCCCTCGCCGCAGCGAGGACATGTGTGCTAGTGGAGTTAAGGTTACCCCTTCTACTAGCGTCCCATTATCAGATCCGTCGATCTGATAAATTAAATTGATTTGAATGTGAAAGAACAATGCCACCTCAGCGACGTATACTTATATATTATATAGGCTTATTATTCAGAGTCAACTATTGTTTTTGACTTTTTCTCAAAATAAACTCGAAGACAGTATTTTCTCACGATAGCCACACTGGTGAACACGAGCCACAAAAATGCAGAAGACATGAACACACCCATGTGTGTTTTGAATATGATCCACATGGCCAACATATTCAATGGAAAATTAATGATGGTCCCGATCACTGTGTCACTGATCGCTTCTCGCCATGCAGCTTTGTTTCTAAACATCATGAATGGTTCCTCCGGCGAAACCCTAGTTCCAATCCTTGTATTGTAGTTTATCCTTTACTAATATCATTTTTTCCCATGCAGAGCTTACTATTTTTCCATCTTTTATGAATTTTACTTCTTTACTATGCACCCCCAAACGCCCTTCTAAGTTTTGTTTAAAATATTTCATATGCCAAATATTTACCCCCCTAAGGCCTTTTTTTAGTCCAGCTCTACTTTTTTCATACAAACAATGATGACCAAACCCATGCTCTAAATAACCTTTTGTAAGCCAAATTTTACCTACCGCTCTGCGAGCATGTTTTATCAATGACGCTTTTTCGGTCATTTGCTCAAATATATCTTTTTCAATTTGTAAATTATTAATTTCGCCATTCTTAAAAAATCTATCCACCATTAACCCACTACAAAAATCTGGGCTTTGATCCTCTACAATTTTTAATCTTTCTCTCTTTATATCTACAAATTCATCTAAATCTACTATTATACAGAGTTCATCATCATTCAAATATTTCTTTTTTAAATCGTTTTGTATGATCCAAAGAGGGCATATAAGACCACTTGCAGGTTGTTGATGATACAAGTGCAGTTTTTTTTCTTTACTTAGGGTTCGATATTGTTCACGATCCCTTTCTTTGTAGTGCAAAAATTGTTCTTTTGATATTTTTATAAACTTTATTTTAAAAGCTCCAAAATCTTCTTTTGATTCCAGCTGCTCTATTAACTCTGTATTTCCATGAAGAATAAATTCAGTTATTCCAATTTCGTGATAATGCTTTAAGAAATGATGTAGTAAAATTCTCGTCCCATCATACCTGTAAACATTAGTACCAATGTCGGCAATCAGTTTCATTTAAATGAATATTAGATGCCTGGAAAAAGTCTTGATCATGAAACAAGAACATATTCAAGTGTTTTACAGATCTGCTTCTATGACGTACAATGTGTTTGGGTCTTTTGTGCTTAATGCATTGTACGTAGCTTGTGGCATGGTACGAATGGTCTGTACTGGTGCACTGTCCGAGTGCGAATAACCGACACTGGATTGTGTGTACCAATTGGCACCGTCAGTGGTGACTTGTACAGCATTTGGTCCAGCAGTCAGTGTGGTGTTTGCTGCCACACCGTCAATTTGCTCACCACCATTACGAGCAAGTGTCACTGTGTTGGAGCTGTTGTCAACCAGTATACGTATGGATCGTTGCAACGTCTCGCTCGGGTCCGGCAATGTGATCGTCACCGCACCACCACTCGCATCAACTCTGATAGTATTGTACGTCAGATCGTGTTTTATGGTGTAATTGGATGTGATTGATTTCTCGTGAAATTGTCCATTTTGCATCACACCAAGCAAAGCCGCTCTGTTGAGCATACCAGGTTCCCAAGCAGACCAATTGGCAAGATTGCCAGCATTTTTGATCTTTATGTGTGTGGTTGAACCACCGAAATCACTAGCGGTTGATGCTTCTGTACCACTGTTGTCACAAAATTCCCATGCACCTCCAGTGTTTCCCGGGCTCACATATCGCCTGTTGTTAGCGGATCCGGATGCTGAATCATCACCCTTGAACCATGCAGGAAATGTGCTTCCGTCACTGTATTTGTATTTGAAGGTAACCACACCTGTTTCTGTGTTGTAACCCAATCCTTCATATATTGTGCCTATTTCTACGTGTAATTTTACTGGTAATGCCATGATATTATTTATTCTCCTTGTTCAAATTCTCCATTAAATAACTGGACGATCGCTCACATTCGGGTGACCACTGTCCAAATTGTCATTGATTCCCCACTTCCATGCCAACCAACCTTCAATTTTCTTGCGGTTGGAGCTGCTCACAGCCACGTTGTACACAAGAATCTCACATATGTACCCGTTCAATCCCTTGCTGTCGTCAGAATAACTACCAATGTTAACATCTGTAAAGTTTACATGATCACCATTGACCGTGTTAAGCTCTTCTCCATCATGAGTTGGTTGACATCCTGAGGTACTGTCTGTTCCATCGTTGACAATTCCCAACACACGGAAATCGTTCCCTAGTGTTCTGTTTGGTGATAGTGCAACAGAACTTGAGTTCCAGCTGGAACCGTCTCCGAACAACGCGGTGAAATTGTTGTTACCACTACCCACACCCGCGCCAATGAACAGTGTCTTGCCAGCTGCGCGTTGGTATATTGTTTGATTCCCGGTGCCCAAGGTTTTAGCTACAATAAAGTAACTAGCTGTGTCATCTTGTGAGACTAGTGAGGTGGTGCTCAATCGATCATTACCGTCAAATTTGATCGCGCCATAACCGTTTTGAACATCTGTTTCAAATGTTGGTTGATTACCTGCGGTGAGTTGTGAAAATGAATAGTCATTCGCTTTGTCTTGCCATATGGCCACTTTGTTACTAGAGCTGGTGTACATGTATGAATCATCTGATGCGTCTAACCAGATTTCCAATCCAGTCACTTCAGTAGGTACAAAGTTTGCCCATAAATTTTCCTCACCCTTGTACACGCGTTGCATACCTGTACTACCTACATAGAATGCTGTAGGTGTTCCTTTTGTTCCTAGTATGATGTTGCTCATGTCACAGTTCGTCTGGAGTGATGGTCACCCATGTTTGTTCGAATGTCTCAACAGCATGGCCAGAGGCTCCTAAGTGCTCACAATACGGTACAATCCACTTCCCGTCCAGTCGCTGCCGGGGTTCGCCCCATCTGGTAGTGTTGTCTTTGTACGGTCCATCAGGTTCATCTTTCATGTGCTCGGCAAAAGCCTGTGATTCAACCGTCAATGCTGTTGATTCATTATCAAGTACGTAATACTTCTTCATACACTATTATTTATGTTGAGAACTTGATATATCACTGAATGAATAGTCAAAACACTCTAAATCCTGTTGTAACATCGGTGTGATCTTGTCTAGAATCTCATCATCGTAATAACACGAATAGTGTTCTCTAGGTTGTAATGGGTTGTTCACATGATAGTTGTACATGTGTTGATTAGTTGGTGTGTCTCTTCTCCATGGGTACAACTTGTTGATTGTTGGTAATGCTACAACCGGTATGTTGAGCTGTTCACATACATGATCGAAATCTGATTGTAGTGATTCGTACCTACCCACATAGTCACACCCTTGTGTGTACGGGTATTGCAAGGTGTATTTGAATCGGTCGTTCAATGATATGGTGTCCTCGAGCAATGCGTATATAAAATGTTTGAAACATGAGTAAGGTTGGTGTTTCTCGTGATATAAAAACCAATCGTTGTAGTAAAAATACGAGCTGACCAACCGGTCGTATGGGTTACGTACAAAACTAAATTTGAAATAACTGTTGTATTGCTCTGATGTGAGCTCATCCTTTATCATGTCAAGTGGTACGTGTGATTTGTCATACAACCAACTACCGGGAGTGTCACGTGAAACATGTTTGGGCCACAGCTCCGGGAACAGTGTTGACATAACAGAACTGCTACCAGTTTTAGGTACTCTTACATATACAAATTTATGTTCGTGATCAATCATGTTCCCACCATTTGAAATTGTCTGCTGATAATAATTTATCTGCTTGGCTTTCATCTAACACCTCCCAAAATGGGGTATCAACAGGAGTTATTGTGCTAGGTGCACCGGTTAGTCCGACTTCTGGTACATGCTTGATGTTCAATTTATGTTCGCACCAATCTGGTAATCTACCACATAGTCCTATGAATGTATCTGCTGCAGCCACTATACAGTCTTTGTGTTGGTTCCATCGCTGAGGTGGCTCGTTTTGATACATTTTAAACCACGCGCGGAGTTTACCAGGTTTGTCAGTCACGTTGTTGTTGAACCATGGTCGTTCGTGTACACTTGCTAGTAATTTTTTAGCTCCACATAGAGTCACTACGTAACATTCTGTACCGTTGAAATCACCAGGGAAGTTGAGCTTGTTCAATCTCCTGTTGAACTGTATAAGGTCCGCTTCATGTAACTGATGCATTTTCGCTAAGTAGTCGTAATGAGCTACAACTGCATTCACATCACGACAGTCTGCATCCTCTTCTATCACCATAGTAACAGGTGTTTGATGTTCAACAATTTGTTTCCATATGGTGTAATGGGACAAGAAGCAACCCACAGCCCCGGGGCTTTCGCTGAAGTATAGTTGTTGTTGTAAACTAACGGGGTTTAGTTTCAGCCCATATTTTTGTGATAACTTTCTGTCTTGTCGACTGTCAACAGCTTCAAACCATTCAATACCGCGATCTAATTTATCAAAATCGTTGTACAGATGTTTGTGCTGTTTCAACGTGATGCATAACTTTTTGTCTAATACATGTTTAACTGTAGGTTTAGTCTTGTAGTAATTGCGTCGCGACGTCATTGGTATATTCGTGTTCTTATAATTACATGTACTCAATTCAGACGGGTGAGGTATATGAAACACACAACATGGGTGATTGTTTATATAGTTCCGGGTGAGACCTTTGTTGATCAATCTGTTGTATAAGTCTTCATCATCATAGCCATAACCTTCAAAATCTTCATTGTATCCTCCCACCATGTCAAAGTCATGTTTGTATAAATGTACCATACCATTCAACGGTCGGATGAAACCATGCTCGTCTCGTACAGTTCCTATTTTATGGTCACCTGTTAGAAACATTCCAGGGGTCAGTTTGTTTTGATCAAAGTAATTGTTGTACGGGTTCAATATATAATCAGCATCTAATTTCAATATTTCATCACCAGTGGCATGTTTAATAGCTAGGTTATATGCTTTTCCTAATGAAAAATGTTTTTCATTTTCGACTGTGATTATGTTTACTTTGTCACGGGCTTTGTGTTTGCTGATTGTCACCGGGATATCAGATGACCAATCGACTATTACCACTTCCTGTACTGAATCATGCGTCACCCAGCTTTGAACCGACAAGTTCAAAGCTGACGATCTGTTCATACATGCGCATACTACACTAACCATGTCTATCAACCTTTGTAATTGTAACCATATGTATCAATAACGAACTTCTCTTTTTTTGCTACTATATCTACTAGTTCATTGTCATACAATTCTGTTGAATCGATCTTATAATCACCTTTGTTAGCATGAACATGTTTTATATCTTGAGTTATGTTGCATATGTTTTTGATTTCGTCAAATATAGTGTTTATGTTTTCGAATCGGTGGATTTTGTCCACTAGTAAAGTGGAACCATCGCACAAATATTGTTGCTGCGACGGGTGATTGTCTAGTAACCTTATGAATGCTGTCTTATCATCCGGGAAGCGGTTGAAGAAATCATCTGCGGATTGTATCTGATATACAACAGAAGCGTCCCAGGTCTTCCAATCTTTACATTTTTTCAATTCACGTTGATTTTTTAAATAGTTGAAATGGCTAAACATTCTATCCCATGGGTCACGTATTATGGACAGTTTCAAATAGTCTCCCCATGACCACCCATTTTTTTCGAACCCAGACTTAATACTGGGCCCGGTCGCATGTTGGTAGAAATCATCAACCGGGTCCGGTGGACCTACAACATCTATAACGTTCAGAGGATGGAAGGTCTCTCTCAGAGACCTTGAACCTGTCTTAGGTATATCTATAGTTACAAATTTATATGTATGTGATATCAGCATAAAATAGGTATATAAGAAATCACTTACAATATCTCTCCCACAGTTTTCTATCCCAATACGTCTTTTCTACATACATTTCTTGTATTCGTTTAGATAGATCTTCAAACTTAATTTTATCCTTTACCGGATTTTGATTTCTAGATGGTGGTTCAGCAGATGGGGGAAAACTATGTCTATCGATATTATAACAACTCTTAAACATCTCATCTACCATCTCGTCTACATGTGTTATATCATATACATTAAATTTATCTAGCTTAGCTATTGCATGTTTATAGTCTTTTTCAGTAAAATCTTGATCATCGGGTACACCAACTAGTTTCCTCATTACCCAGTTTGATTCAAAAATAGGGCTTTCAATATACTTTACAAAAGAAGTTGTCACATATTGGTGCAAAGGCTCATGCGCGCTGACTGAACTGGTTACATAACTATACCAAGAAACGCTGCGGGAGAATGGTTCTCTCAATATTATCCATTGTTCAGGTGTTCTTGAATTGCGTAATTGGTGTAGTATATCATCACCTAAATGAAACCCAGCATCCTCTATTATAATCTGAAATAAAACAAGGTCTTTAATACATGTCTTGCTCGTGTCGAGGTAACTGACCGTGTGATGGCTTTTGTCATGTGGGTTGTTCTGCAATACAGGATCTTCTATACATATGTTTTTTGGGTCACCGCATAACAGTCTCGCGACTGTACCATGTTCGTTCAATAGCTCAATATTTTTTATCGTCTCATAACCGTAGTCATTCCAATCAGTTTCTGTTCTCCGATAGCCACGGAAATACAACAAGCTTAAGTTTGTGACATATGTACCAGCATTTTTAGGTACATGATAAAATACAGGTAATGGACTATCGGGTATGTCTACCATCTTTATAATTTAATATTATAATGAGTTCTTTTATTGTGTAGTATGCACCCTTTCGGAAATTTTTCTAGCACTGTACTTAGTTTTACATCCTTATCATAAGCAGGGCTCATATTAATAATATAATCTGCATTATGAACCAATTTACCGTTCCAAGGTTCGTAACATCTGATGTAGTGACCTATAGCAGTATCATAATTTATAAATTGCTGAAACCTGTTTTGTTCAACAAAGTCTATAATCAATTGTTTTGACCCAGCGAGTAATTTTTGTAGCTGTTTATTATTTTTATAAATACCGACACCGTTGAGGTAAGGGTGGTCGCTATGCCACTGGTCTAGGTTGTTTTCATCACTACCTTTGTACACGCTACTTGAAATCACCCAGTCATATTGTTGTTTTGTTTGTTTGATACAGTAATCCAACCAGTTCTTTCTTAACGGTACCGTATCTGCTTCTAACATTAAGTAATACTTACATTTTTGTTGCAGCATATAATCGCAAGTACTGTAAAATAAGGTGTTTGGACCAGTTGATAGTCCCAAAACTGGTATTTTTTCCGGTGGTGGGTTTTCCTCTGATGCCAACCAAGGCCGATAATATATGTTTTCTTTATCGGGTATGTCGAACCACTTTACAATGACTTTGTTTATATTTTTATGTTGTTCAAACTTAAGTAATGGTTTTATATCATCCGGTTTTTTGTCCAAGCAAATGAATAGATCAACTTTATGTTTAGAATCAAGATTAGTTAAAAAGCAGTTTATACTACCAACCATTTCATTAGACTCTCTATACTCGCGGCGAGTTCCCATGTATAGTAAACAAATATCTTCAGTGTAAACTGTTGAGGTTGTTTGCTTATGTTCAGTAGCTTTCACAGGAGGTACTAATACTAAGTTCAAGTCTGGTACTACAAATTTAGTATATCCGTGCCAATATGCGTCTTTATCCATCCAATTGGATTTAGACTGTAACCTGTAACACCCATGTATACTATTATCTATAGTACGGGTTTTACTAGTAGGGTCAAATATGCCTGGGAGCTTGTCACATATAGGTACACCGGGCCAATTTTCTTTTCTCCTGTAATTTGTTTTGTGGTTGTGTATACACTTTATGTGACCATGGAACCCTATATTACGGAGTCGTGTGTTGGTCTTGTGTAAATTGTACTGTAACTCTACTTCACATGACTCGGTACCCATTTTTATATCAGCATTAATTTTAGAGGCTTTTATTTTTGAAATTAATTTATTGTCAAATATAAACGCATCTGCACTCCATGGCTCTAAATACGGTAGTTTGTTATATGCGTCTGTATCTAGAGTAAACTCTCTATCAAACATACACTCAGATTGCTTACCAACGAACATGTCTCTACCTAAAGTTAATTCATCAGAATAGTAATTCTCATACCGTGTCATTGTGTATAACACAGGTTCCTTAAAATCTAAGAGTTTAGAATATTTTACACTTTCATCAAAATAACAATCTGTATTAGCTAGTAAATATATACCATCCAATTTTTCTTTTTCACACCAGCTGAAAATATCATCATATGTCAGCATTGGCTTCTTATGAATTACAGTGATTATATTTTTGTCTTGTATAGATGATTTTAGTTTTTTAATGTCTTTACTGTTTACAAATATTACTATTTTTTCAATCAAAAGGTTTTCTATGTTACGATTGATACTATCGATTAACTCTGTGTCTCTACTACTGTTACCGGTTTGGTAAAACTGTGTTATCAATGTTAACTTTCTCTTATCTGGTACAGAATGGTTAAGTGGTTTGTTCACTGTTTTTTCCAACTGGTGAATCACCCGGGTGTTTATATTCAACACTTCATCTACATCAGGCAATGGACCGAACACGCTACGGTTCAGAACACTCACTAATCGTTTCCATGCTTTAGCTTCCCATTCAGTTTCAAATTTGTGGTCTTGCTTTTGAAATGTGTACCACAGTTGTCGTGCTTTCCAATCCGAATTCATTAAGTAAGTACTATATTATTTGTTATATATTCAACAGCTGAATTGATATCGTCATGATATTCAAACAATTCTAAATCTTCTGGACTGATTGTACCTTGTTTGACCAACTGGTCAAAATTCACTGCATTTTTCCAAAACTCGCTATTGTACAATACGATGGGTTTAGGTTTTTGAATTTTTTGTGTTTGTATCAATGTTAGCACTTCAAACAGCTCATCCATAGTACCTACACCTCCTGGCATCAACACGTATGCTTTGCTCAGGTACACACACCAATACTTTCTGGTGAAGAAATAATGAAACTCGAAATCTAAATCCGGTGATATATACTCGTTGTTATGCTGCTCGAATGGTAAACTTATACCCATACCGATGCTTTTGGCACCACTCTCGTAAGCTCCTTTGTTCACAGCCTCCATAATACCTGGACCACCACCGCTGCTTATACCAGTAGTAGGGGCATGTTGTCTAGTCCAATCACCTAATTTATAAGCTAGCTTATAAGCGTCTTGGTAGTCTTTCTCGTCTGGTTTGGTCCGAGCACTGCCAAAAAATGTTACCATGTTATCAACACCTAACCGTTGCAACCTGATACCGGGTTCTACAATCTCACATTGAACTCGAATGTGCCGGGCTTCACGGCTATTTAAAAATGTATTATTGTTATAAGCTTTTGTCTCTCTGGTACGTCTTCTATGCTTAGGGTTATATTCCATACTATATTATATCATATATGATGGTGAAAAGCAAGTGTAGTTATACTATCACATCAAATAGCTCTTTATATTCTAGTTCTAGCCGGCGGTTGAGTTTGTATACCACCGGTATTTCCGTTGGTAGTTTAACTGGGTTCAAATGTATATTGTGTCTAAACCATAGTGTTTGTTTATGATCTATATTTAGTGTACGTTTCCATAAATCTGCGAATTTTTCATCCGAATAAATCATACCGGTGAAACAGAAAAATGCCCAAAAGTAACGTGGTGTTACCAATTTAGTTGGGCGATCGGGGCTCAAAACTAAATCACCTTCACAATGTAACTGATTCAAATAATATGCCATATTTTCTAGCCACTTGCTCAACATATAATGCTTTGGGTGACTTACAGCAGTTAACCATATATCTATTAGTCTAGGTAATCCAATTCTCTCGTCATTGAAGTCTGTGTTTATATCATTCACTCTAAATGTGAAAAAATCAGATGCACTGACTAACCACTCATCCAGTGGTTTGTTACAAAATACGTCTGAATCCATATATACCCCGCCGTATTTTTCCAGTATCATCACTTTGACCACGTCAGAAAAAGCCTGGTCTCTCAAAAAATAATCAGTACCTTGTATGACCGGTATGGTTTCATATACCCATTCTTTAGCGCTTATGTAATCTGATAGATTATTAGCATCTAAAACAATTATTTCCCAGTCTGGGTTTAGTCTTTTCCACGAGTCTATACACTTATGTTGTACTGTGTTGAAAGTGTCTACACCTGTGTCCCACCAGGTCCAAATTTTCCTTGAATCTTTAGTTATATTCATATAAATAGCTCTATGAGTGTCAATATTATATACTCTTCTGGAAGGTTTGGCAACATGATGTTCCAATATTCAATTGGAAGGCTGTTTGCAGAAACACATGGTTATGAATTCAACAGGAAAAACATACCAGAAAAGTGGCGAGATGTTATATCTGTAACCGAACCTAAAGCTGGGCGGGTTGTTGACACACCGGTGATAGACATTGTGGATAGATGTGGTTGTCCATGGAGAAACCCCAATGTTAAGCTAGAATCATCACCATTATTAGATAATTTTGAAACAACACCTCCCCTAGCTAAATATGTTTTCAATTCTGGTACCGCTGAGCGTGCGGATATACTCACCAGGTACTATGACCAAGTCCGGGGATTCTTTGTAACTAAAAATAAATTTGAATTAGGAGAAAATGATTTGGTCATGCATATTCGACTGAAAGATTTTTTGAAAAATAACAAAGGGATTGACCAGTCGTTCTATCTCAATGTGTTGAAACGACAACCATATGATAATGTGTATATAGTATATGAAAATTTAGAATGTAAATTGTTTCAAGATTATTGTGAGTGTTTTGCTAAATATAAACCGAAATTTATCAGCAGCTCTGTAGGTGATGATTGGAATTTCATTCGATCGGCAAATCATATTGCATGTAGTAACAGTACTTTCGCGTGGTGGGCTGGTTTTTTGAGCGATGCGAAACATGTATATTTACCCGGGCCAGGTAACACATATACAACAGAACAATCTAGAGTCAAATATTGGTTATGTCTTATGTATAACAATTGGGGATCATATAAAATAAATAGCTGTACACCAAACACGACCGAGATAGTACCTAGTGAACCTATAGTCATGAAAAATGTTGAACGTAGGGATTTGAATAGAAAAGTAGCTCCATCTTGGTGGAACAATGCATATCATAACAAACCATTGGTTGTTGAGTTCCGGAATAAATATATGAAGTACAAAGGTGAAGTCTAAGTATATCAATCACAAAGGACTGGCATGTCTCAAACCTGGTCATAAAATTAAGTTTGCTGATTATGCTATTGGAGCGGATATTTATGACCAGTTTCGAGTCATTTTGACCGGGGATGAAAATAAACCAATTATTATAAATGAACGTTCATTGTACCCGCATGTTGTCTGTAGAACAGATGTTCACCCGCAATATATTTTAGATAATATAGACACAATCAATAAGGTGTGTGGAGATGTAAAAAATATAGTATATGCGGTGTTTGATATTAAAAGATACGATTTATACGAGCGTAATAAAAATTTTGCTGCAAAGCTCAGTGTACATTTCAATAAAATTTATTTATGGTCCTTAGCGTGGGAGGATCCACTAGTAAAAACCTTTCCATGTGGTTTCAACTACAACTATATACAACATTTCGATTCACGTGTAGTTAAATATTTTCTCAAAAAAGAAGCGGAGATTCCAAAAAGCAAACTAATCGGGACAGCATTTAGTAAGATGTGGCCTCATCTGACTGATAAAATTAAAGACCGAAGGGATTTAAATCATTACTCACAGGAGGTAAATTTAATTGAGAGCTTTTCTAGTAGTTTTACAGATTACCTAACTAAAAAAAGCGAGTATATTTATTTCGCATGCCCTCGAGGGGTAGGTATACAATCACCTAAAATATTTGAGTGTTTTTTATGCGAAACTGTACCGGTTGTAACAGATGCTCCTTATGCTAGGCAATTGAGAGATGACCATAATCTACCCATACATATAGTTAATAAATGGTCTGATTTGAATGAAGAATCGTTACTTAATGAGTATGATGCTAAATATAAAAATTACGATTGGTACGCATTAATAAATCGCTTCCGGGTAAAAAATTTTATCAGAGAGTTTTTGCAATAATATTATTGATATCTATTTTGTACTTGTGGTTGAGTGTGTTCATATGATCTGTGTTGTGTTTCACAATGGGTTCAAGCTGTTTCAGCAATTCTCTCCGCTCACCTTCAGTCATGCGCGCCAGTCTTAAACATTCACTTGTGATTGCAGAAATACGGTCACTTGTATCGGATAAGGTGTCATAGTTTTCATTTATATAAGGGTGAAATGTTTTGAACCCATCTAGTCTTAACAGTTCAAGCACTTTATAATTACCTGCAATTATGAATGGTTGTTTGAACTGTATTGGTTTCATGGATTTTTCAGTGTATCGATTTGTATGAGAAGTCATTTCAGATTCTTGAACGATGCTTATCTCAGAGTTGTATATTGTATACACTACATTAATGGCCATAATTTTATCATCATACGATAGTTGGTTGTACCTAGACTGTTTCATCATCCTCACCGGTATCTTTGATACAACATCATCGTACTCTATCATGCCTGTTTTGTTTGCCGGTAGCTTCACATTTGTAAGCGTATCCATATACTTTTGTACATCCGATGTTTTTATATGCTTCCAATAGTTTATACCATTATATACCGATCTACCACCGCTAGCTAGATAGTGACCTACCCCTGGGTCGAATATGTTTGATTCATACAAAGATTTAAACATTAAAATTTTATCTTCTCTAGGTACACCAAATATGTAATTAAAAATACTACCCGGTGTGTCTGATACGGTAAACTGGTTTGTATACCATAAATCACCACAAGGCATATTAAAAGTACCGAGAGTTTTCCACACTCTATTTAAATATTCAACTTCTTCAATTCTCGTCGCGGCTGATTGATTTTGTGTTATAACTTTGACGGGTACACTTGTAGCAGAAGACCATGATCTGACGCAATTGTTTAATAAATTTAAACTATGATTACCTTCATAGTGATTATTGATAATCAAACTCTGTATCGGTAAATCTTTGTAATTGTAGGCAGAATTGAATGTTGGTCTCATCATCCGTCTCATCGGCTCTAAATGCAGTATTAGAGTTTTACATTGAGGTATGTTACCTATTTTTTTATCAAAATCAAAGTCAGAGTATTTACCTTTAATATATCTATTTAAAAACAAGTCATTGTAGCCTATATTATCCATAGCGTACCTTTTGCCGGGAAAGCAGCCAATCTTTATCTGCACCGGTGACCTTATCGTAAAACTCGAAGTACATTTCAATAACTTGATTTATATCATATATACTGTCACTCAATTCACATTCTGGGTTACCATCTTCTCTATGCCCAGTTGCTCTGTTAACACTAAACAAGTGATTTGGTTTATCGTAAATACATGGAGTCTGAACACCAATTTCATGCTCACCGGTACCGAATGTATCTTTTGGTGCGTTCGGTTCTATACCCAAACAGCTGCAAAATTTTCTTACCGATTGTACTAATAAAAACCTAGACGGGTGGTGGTAAGTTGTAAACAGTCTCTGGTTTGGGTATTCTTTGAGCATATCTGTCATTAGTACATCGCACATTTGTTCCCGTGACGCAATATCAACAGAAGATTTCTCTAGAGCAATTTGCATATGCTTAGAGTTGTAATTCAACATTGTGATTTTTTTGTTGACCCACATTGTTATAATTCTCGTGTCATGGTATGTTAATAGAGGTCCATTGATATTTTTGTTGAGCATGATGTACGGATTCTCTCCTTTGAACCACATGCTAGGAAACACTATAATTTTTTTGTTTGGGAATCGCTTCTTAATATTGACTGTGTGTAATTCTTCAAACTGGTGTTTATGATGAAACGCTGTTATAATTATGTCTGCATCACCTAGCAAATCCAAGGTTGAGTTTAATTTTTGTCTATGCTTGATTGTGTAAAATGGACAACCAGTAATTTTAAATGTCCCTGGGAAGATCTGCCGGCAGGTATCAACCATATATTTTGTGGTACAATTACTGACTACTACTACTTTCTTCATCACTCTCAATTATTTTGTTGTTTTTTATTTTTGCACCCATGAACTCCTTCCATCGGGGAGGCTTCTCTTCTGGGTCATAAAATCTATAGCACCCTCTATTGTGCCAAATATAGCATTCCGGACATTGTTGGTGTGATCTAGACTCCTTGTAACGGTTATTATATTCTGGAGGCAGTGTTGCTATTCTCAAGTCTGAAAAATATGCCGCGTGTCTAAAAGCACCCTGGTCTCCGGAGTTAGGCACTCTACCAGATGTATACAAATAGTACCAGTTTTTCAACATATGTAGTGCAGATGGTTTGTATGCTATAACACCGCAGTTGAATTCCGGGAAGGCCAACGGTATCTCAGGTATCGGTTTACCTACTGTTCGATGCTCCGGTTGAGAATGAGCCACGGCTATATCAAATCGATCTAACACCTTGAACACATCCATACCACCTTCTTTGACTATCGATGCGTCTGTATCTAAATATAAAAACTTGTCGTAGTTTTTGTTTTCAGTTATATTGATCATACTAACCATGCGATATGCCCATGGTTTAGCGCGGAGGTTTTGTGTTAATTCTTGTATAATAATTTCGTCAAAAATTTTATATTGTTCATTTATTTGCACATACTTATCTTGCAACGGGGAGTCTGTATATAATATAATAGATGTATCACTCGCATTTTTCTTTGTGACCTTTGCAGTAAAGAAAACCTCTGCTATACATTTCGTACCAAAACCGGCGTATACTATGCAATTACCCATATAGTTATATACTCGTTGATATAGTTTTAATCCAGTAATCGAGTGTCAGTTTATGTAGCATGTCCTGGCGTTTTTCCGGGTCTGTAAAATGAGGGTAGTATTTGTCGCGCCACCGGGTTAAGTTTGATTCGTTAATAGTTGTTTTTTTCCAATCCTTCACAATCACTACCGGTAATTCGAGATCTCTATATAAATCTGTGTATGGTTTATTTTCTTTAATTATAGGTATTGTTCCAACTAATAATGATTCCCATAGTTTAGGGTTCACATCTATACCACCACCATGTACACATATTGTGAACATATATTTGCTCATGCAAGACAGATATTGTGCGTGACTCTTAGTAGTGCTGGGATGGGTTGCTTGGTGATTGGACCATGGTTCATGGTCGCATAGTGCCTTCACATACCATCTTTCTGCCCACTGTGTGGAATCGGTGCGTAACCTATTAAAGTTTGTAAATTTTAATGGTTTCTCAGCATTTATATGTTGGTGCTTGATAAAGTGATCCATGAACCGGTATGAGTGGTTTTGTGAAACGATCCCTAGCGGTAATGGTTTAGCTTTAGGTATATCATGAGCAAGATTTTCCACATACATACAATTAATATTCGCGTTGTCGCATATTATTTCACAATCCGATCCTTTTATAAGCTTGTAACCCGGACCCCTGGCGTCTAAATTGACAGGGAACGTCGCGTCTGTACCTGCTATAATTATATTAACCGGGTGAGTCAATCTTGGTAATATACTCGACACAAAAAACGCAATATTTTCTGGTATTTTAGCAGAAATAAAATAGGTAAAAGCTTTGTCTAACGGCTTATTGTATATTATCCGGTGGTGGTTCGGCCTGAGTATAATTATATCTGCATGTTTTGCTAATCCGGAAATTTCCGGATTAGTTATTGGAAACATTCGCGTCGATAGCAATTCCACACTTATTCTCCAAACTCATACCCAAAATACTCGATGTCTTTTGCAAACTCCTTGGCTACAATATCCCTAGTCTCGTCATCGTAGTATTCGGTGTAATTTTTGTGTTTGCTTTTGTTTTTCCGTGGAAGCTCTCGTCGTTTAATTCCTATTTTGTCACAGACAATGTTGAAGTCATGCTGTATGTTTTCGAATCTTCCAATAAAATCTATAGGCTCATCGTTTAGTAAATAGTATTTACTTTGTCTCCAGTTTTTAAAAAACTCTTCAGGCAATTTTTTTATAAAATCTGTAAAAGAATTTGTTGTACTTAAATTGTATAAAAAATTTCTGTTTAAGCCAGATAAATTAAGTGGTTTTTGCAATTGCTTGTAGATGGATAATGCTCGATCCCAGGGATTTCTCACGAAACAAAAAACAAAATAATCTGAACAGTCAAAGTTAATTTTTTTATTGTCGTATTCGCGTTGTAAGTTGGCATGTTTTTTAAATTTAAGTTTTTCTTCGTTGAGCTTTTTTAATTTATTAACCATGCTTGTTGTGCCGCATTTTCCGTTGGCAAGAAATATAAATTTATGTTTATGTGATATTATCATTTAATAAAGTTATTTATTCTTCAAACTTATATCCAAAATACTCGATGTCTTTTGCGTATTTTTTCGCAACAATTTGTTTTGTTTCATCTAAAAAATATTTTTATTAAAATAATTATAATGCTTTTCGAGCATTTTGGTAGCATAAAGACCAGAATTTTTAATAGATGGTATATAAGGGCCAAATAGTGATATATGCCTATGTTTCTTGGCTTCCTTCTGATTAATAACGAAGAATTCAGCTTTTGTTCTAAGTCCAGCTTCGATTGGATTTAATTTTTTAATATAATTACTATTTGCCCACCAAAAATTGCCCGAATAATGATTTGGGTTGTGTCTTGGCATGGAATTTATACCACAAGTGCTAAAACCTTCATTTAATGAAGCAATACAATCTCCATGTCGTTTTATCATCCAATAATTCATCATTTGCCTCCAATAATACTGGCCTTCAATGCCTGACGGGGTTTGAGGGAAACATCCTTTAGTATGAATGTACAATATATAATAGTCTTCATTTGTTTTTTTTGCATCCGAAAGTAATTTGTTAATTGTTGGATGTTCATATTCTTTAATATTTTCACTAGAATAAACTATTTTAAATTTATCTTCGACATATGGATCTAAAGCCCCTTCCTGACCTAAAAAACCGACTCTAACTTCTTCGCATTTATCATATAATCCAGAAGTTCTTATTAAAGAAGATTGCTCATCAAATATAGATTTCCATTTTCCGAAACCAGCTACATGATAATATATTATTATTTTTTTCATCATTCATGTCCAAACTCATATCCAAAATACTCAATGTCTTTTGCGTATTTTTCCGCAACGATTTGTTTTGTTTCATCATCATAGTATTCTGTGTAGTGTCTATGCTTAGATCTTGTATGATGTGGCAATTTCTTGACAGGTATATTTAAATCGTTACATACTTTCTCATAATCATCATGTAAGTTTTCAAACCTGCCTATGAAATCATACTCTATGTCATAAGAGTTATCTAGCCACGCTAAGTTGGATATCGGGTCAGACCATTTCCAGCGCTGTCTCCATTCCAATTTCTTTTTCATTTCACGAGGCCAACCATATCTTGGAAAATAATCCCAATGAGTTTTCATCCCACCACGGATCCATTTTCTAAAGTTGCTGTCTGTTACTGGGTATGGATATACTGTCTGTGTTTTACTTTTGAGCATGATTGGTTCATGGTGATGATACCATGAGACAAGTTTGTCCCAAGGGTTACGGACAAAGGTGAATTTGTAGTAGTTTTCAACAACTGTCTTGTCCAACTGCTCACCGGTGATTTTTGTATGGTATTTACAAAAAGATGGGTCTAATATGCCGTTTATATTCCAGTGCTGCGGATCCGGGTGGGGATATATCTCACCTTTTTCATTTTTATGCGCACCTACTTTATATCCTAATGCCCGCTCGATTGATGTACCGGCGCATTTAGGTACATGTATAAAAATAAATTTATGTTTATGATCTATCATGTTTGATTTCCAAATGTATATTTAAAACATTCTATATCCTCACCGTAGGTTTCTGTTACATGCTTTACTGTGTCAGGGTTATAATATTCTGTATAGTGCTTATGCTTAGATATACGTGTGTGTGGTAGCTTGTCTGGTAACCCAAGTTTTTGTGCCACTTTAGCATATCCTTGGTTCAAATTTTCAAACTTAATAATATCCGCTTCTAACTTACCTTTGATCATAACATAGTCTGTTTGAAGACATGTCATTTTTACACCTACCATACTAGTGTCGTAAACAAATTCTTCAAAGGTCTCGGGCAAAGCTTTCATTATCTTCAAATCAATACTATGTGGATAGTTATTAAGCAACCGTTCTCGTTGTTTATCCGTTTCACACTTATTCCACCAATATGCAACAGAACCACCGGCCTTGTAGTGTGAGTATATGCTTACCAGCCTGTCCCATGGGTTCCTTACAGTAGCAAACCTATAATAGTCGTAAAACTTATCCTTCAAGGAAAATTTATAATTTTTTATATATGTATGGGAAGACCCTGGAGTGTCTGTTGGTGGGTCTATATTTTTTAATACATTCTCAATACTCGTACCTGCGGTCTTTGGTATATGTATATAAATATATTTTTTAATATCACATATCATTTTAGTTGTATATACCTGTCTCTTGTGATTTTGACCAGTGATGAAAATCAACATGCTTACGAATACCTTTTGCTGTTATACCTCTTATTTTATTTTTCGCTGTTCCAGGTTTAACTAGTTCCAATGGTATAAGGTAGTTTCTGAACAAGTCCCATTCTATAATTTTTGTATCACTAGGTACATTTTTTTCAATAGTTCTAGAGAATGCACCTGGACCGGTTGCTAACCATACATTGTTTGAAAATAATTTGTTTTTTACATTATGTTGCAGTACTTCCCATATTTTAGTTATAGTTTCTGAACCAGGGTCGGTACATATAAATCCGTTCCAAATGGCTCCGTTCGGTCTAGTTGTCAACAAGCATTTATAATCCCCCTTTTCGCAAAATATACCAACATTCACCCATTTTTTTTGCATCGACTGTGTGTAGTGTCTTCTATCAGGTACAAATCTTCTATCTATATATGTTCCACCTTCCTTGTAGCAATATGCTACTCGGAAAAAATCAGAGCGCGCAGCCGGGAGATTGTCTCTGAATGAATCATACATGTCCACGACTTCACCTGAAAAGTTTTGTTCTATATATTTACGTGCCAATAACTTGTTGTAGAGTATATGCCTACATTCCGGGTAATAGTGTGTCCATAAACCAGCTGGTCCTTTACCATAGTTGCTCATCCAATCCGGTTCACTCCCTTCCCAATAATTGAATACCACCATGTTAGGTGGTTGTGAATTGAGAGGGTAGAGCTTGACTTTACCATCATAATCTCCGAACGGACCTGTAACTGGTCGTTTATCTGGGCATTTATAATTACTATCTAAACTCACTTCTATATATTATAGAATATTTTTAGATATAATTCAATCAATAAATCATTCGAAAGGCATGTTCAAGTCACTGTCTCCAGCTTGAGCAATGGCTCGTAACAAACGTGTTTTGAAATCCTCATCTTCGTCTTGCTCTTCATCCTCGTCCCGGTAATGGTTAGGACCACCTTGAAAGTATGGTTTGGCTTTTTTCCGGAATTCTTTTGCCTTTTCGCGGTTGTCTTCAACAGGGCCTTTATTGATCATTCCGTCAAATTTTTTCTTCAATATTTTGTTGAGAGCACCTCGGTCTGGCTTAGCTACAATCTTCAACATGCCATGACCCTCCAATGCTGTTATGATATGATCTATTGTCTCCAAAAGTATATCATCTGTTGTTTCTTGTTTGGTCGGGCTTGTGTATGCCTCGTATATTAAATGTTCATCCCGGTTGCTCATATGTATATTTATGCTTTTATATGAATTTATACAGTATATTGAGTTGGCTAGTACCTAAAAATTTACAGAAATATGCACAGAACTCTGCAGTTCTCTCAGGAGACCAACGTTCTCTCCTGATTGTTTGACCCACTTGCATGTACTTGTGGTCCTTCCACATTTCTGTCAATTGTATAAAAGAGGTCATATCATGATTTATCCAAATCTAAGTCGAATTTCCAGAATAAATACTTATATGTTCAGGAATAATAAGAAAAAAATATGTTGGTTATGCGTGTGCTTAGCGCTAGTGATAGGTTCTGTAGTATGGTTTTTAACCAGTTGCAAACCTAATTTTGATGAGTTGAAAAATATACCACCTACAGTTTTCAAACAAGGTGATGATTTCTTTGGTAGGTCCGATATAGCTTACCATTTCGGTTATCAACGCGGATACAACAGTGTTACCATTGAAACTCCACAAGACATGAAAGTTTACATGATGGACACCAAATACAAACAAGTGGATTATTACTGGTTCAGGAAATTCAACAATTGGTTCAGAGATCTATTGTTTGAAAATGGTATCATGTCACTAGGGGATGGTACTGAAAACTTGGATTGTGACAATTTTGCCATGCTGTACAAAAGCATGATGAGTGTGTCAGCGTACAAATCCAAAGAACCACACGAACCATGTGTGGCTTTGATTGTCGTCAGACAAGTGAACGAGTTTGGAGGTATTCCAGGAACCGGGGGTCTTCACATGGTCAATCTAGTGATGACCAACCAAGGTTGGTACATTGTAGAACCTCAAACAGGTGAGTTTGTGTTACTAGAAAAGTATCCTAATCAACAACACTTACAGTTGCTGTTAATTTAGGCTAATATGTCTTTGATTGGTACTCCTTCATGGGCGATTTTGAATGGTCGGCCACTTGGCGAATAATGTACATTGTTCACTTCCATGCCTAGTGTTTCAGCTATAGTAGCATTTAGATCTTCCGGTTTCACCGGATTTTCAGCCACTCTCATGGCGCGATCGTCACTACGACCATACGTGGTACCTCCTTTGATTCCAGCTCCGACAAACATGGCGCTGAACGCGTTGGGCCAGTGATCACGGCCACCACCTGGGTTGATTATAGGTGTTCTACCGAACTCGCTGGTCAACACAACCAGCGTTTGATTTAGCATGCCTCGCATCTCTAGATCGTGTAACAAAGCACCAACCGCTCGGTCTATGTCCTGACAATTTTCCTCAACTCGTTCGAAATTGTTGGAGTGTGTATCCCAACCACCTCTTGTGACTTCAATATATCTCACACCGTTCTCGACCAATCGTCGTGCTAGTAAACAACCTTGCCCAAAATGTGTATCTCCATACAAGTCATGCATAGACTGTGGTTCAGCTGATATATCAAATGCTAGTATGTCAGAACTTCTCATCAGTTTCACAGCGTCTTTATACAGATCGGAATATGCGCGAATAGCTTTTTGGTCGTATTTGTTTCTAAATTCATTGTTCAACAAACCTGCCAGATTCAATCGAGCGTCAAATTGATCGTTTGTCAGGTATTCAGCCATCTTGCTGTTGTTCAATCCAGCACGTGGATTCTGGATGGGGATGGGTCCGTGTTTACTCTCTAAGAATCCAGCACCCCCGGCGTTACCACCAATCTTCACGTGATTGGGTATAGTCGGGTTGATGCTTCCGGACAACTTGCTAACCCAACTACCAAATGTGGGGTGTGTGATTGTGCCTCGTTTCTGGTAACTTGTGTGCATCAAGTAACTGGCTTGCATGTGTGCTCCTTGATTGCTGGTCACGGACCTCACCAGTGCAGCGTTGTGCATGTGTCGAGCGATTGTGGGTAGGTATTCGGACAACTGTATACCATCTGCAGATGTTTCAATGGCTGATACCGGGCCTTTGACAGTTTCATCACTGTCAGGTTTCGGGTCAAAAGTATCCACGTGACTCATGGCACCGCTCATATTCAAGTAGATCACATGTCTGGCTGCAGCTGGTTTTTTAGGGGCAGTGTAACCATATGCTTCTGTATGCACATAGTTACCTACAAGCGGAAACAAACCCACCCCTAAACATGTCTGTGCCAGTTGGCTCACAAATTCACGTCTTTTCAACTCGTTCATATATATAATATATTCAAAATTTAACGTTTTCGCAACTTTTATTATGAAAAATTGATATCAATTGTTCAATTATACTATTCTCTTCAATTGGTTTATTCCACTGATTGTGCCAGTGGAAGCAGAACGCCCCGGGGTAGAAATTGTTTGTATTGTATGTTACTTCTGTTTTGTCAAAAAGGGCGGTCCAATCGGTGTCTTTTCGTCTGTGTGGGCCAGGTATCCAAGATGCATCAAACCAGGCACAAGGAAGTACTAGCATGTCTAATGGTAAATCATATTTTAATCTTGCCTCTTGGAATCCCCATCCCCTATTACGATTAATTATAAATTCAATACTGTTTTTCATTTTAGGTGATTTACGTTCAAGGGATATAAATATAGCACCATTTGGGTATTTTTGCTTTTCCCATTGATAAACACATATTTCTTTTTCGTAATTTTTGAAGATGGGGTCAAAACTTCTTAAAAATAAACAATCTAGATCAAACCAGCATCCCCCATAATTATACAAAAGCAAATACCTGACAACATCGCTAAAAAAAGATGGTCTTTTATTGTAATAAAAATCTTTTTCTATAAAATTAGTATTTTCTTTTTCTGTTTGTAGCGAAAATTGTTTAATTTCGCAATATTTACTGATTTCGTTATTAATATCATTCGGTATATTATTTTCTAACCATAGAACTATTTTATGTTTGCGGTTCAATACATTGAAATAATAGCAAGATAATACAGAATATAAATGTTTTTCATTTAACTCACCGGACCAATAACAATGAAATGTCACAGGTTTATCATACGATCCGGTGAGTTCTTTTGCTAACTTTATAGATTCACCGTAATCGGTAGTTTCTAATAATTGTTTCATAATAAATGGTGGACCTGCCGGGGGTCGAACCCGGGTCCGTTAACATCTCTGGTTAACACCTCGTTCACAAGTTTAGTCGATTTTTACTGGATATCGACACCCTGGAGGGATTGTTGTTGACTAGTGTCAGTCCCACTAACCACCGTTTTTGCTCGATCGTGTCGAGACATGTTCATATCGAGCATCAGAACTGTCTCGGGGCAGCCTCAGGCTGCCATCAACGCAGCGTCTGCGAAGATGCTGTCAAGCACCTCGTTGACACCACGCTTAGCGTTTTGAATATCGCCAATTAATTGTGTCATGCCTTTTTAGAGAGCCAGGCATCTCTCTCACTTGCGGTTGTTAACTGTCAATGAACGTCGAATCCTTTTCAGGCCCGTTAGTATTTAGTATATAATGTATTTAAAATACAGGCAACAACAATAAATAATGATATGAGTAAATTTGATGATCTGTTGAACAACTATGTCACGGTTAATGAAGTTAACTGGAAAAACATTGGTAATGCAGCTAAGACCGCTGGTAGTCATGCTTTAGACATCGCCACAGGTGGTATCAGCACCGCTGTAACCGACACGATAGATGCAGCAAGAGGCAAAGACGCGAGCAGTCAAGTAGATCAATTGGCACAACAAGTTGATAAACAAGCAAAAGACATGAGCGATCAAGCTGAAGCTGAGGCACAAACAGATGCTGCTCATGATAGTAATCTAGACGATTTAAACACTGATCGTGAACAGCGTAACACACAACAAGACCAGAGCATTCAAGCTGTGGATCAAAAAGTCGCTGGGGTGGAACAACGCATTGGTAAAGTAGAACAATTGATGCAACAGGTTCAACAACAGCTTGGACAAAACCAACAACAACCCGCGGCTGAACAACAACCCGCGGCTGAACAACAACCAGCCGCTCAACAACAGCCAGCGTAATTTAAATGAAAGCCAGTAGGCTTAGAAGAAACAGTAGTAAACACACTCTTGTAATATCGAATAGTAACTGGGTCACACCAGTATGTGATCTAGCGATGGTTAGACACGGTGCCTGGGGAATGACCGGTTTACCAAATGGAGGTTACCCGGTCATGGATAACTTTGAAACTGTGAATAACCGGTTTGAATTTTATAATCATAACCCTTTGTATAAACAGTTTAGAGTTGTTTTATTACCTATCAAATACCCTCGCAGACATTTAATGGTAATTGTAAACGAAGATTCAAAATATAAAGATGTTGTTGCTCTTGGTGATATATTACAAGACGAAGTTCTAGATAACATGGATGTAATAAATTATTTTTGTGGTTCACCAAAGGAGAGAAAAATAGTTTTCATGGGAACAGACTTGCAGCGAAGATTGGGGCAGTATGTAATGACGTCTAGATTTTCAAAAATTTTCATTGAAAACAAACCGGACACAGGTTATGACTGGGCCACCGCATTCCCTGGATTTTTCAATTATAGTTATGCTAGTAAGTATAATGTTGAGTTTCTCACTAGCATCATGAATCAAGAAAAATCAATTGAAAAAAGAAAATTGGTTGGGTCAGGGTTTGGTTTTGGTGGTCCTTTGTCAAAAATAGCTGATCGAGTTGAAGCCAAACAATTTGAAAACAATAACAAGCACTGGGTCCAATGTATCAACTGCCCTCCGGAGGATTACCTACAATGTATTAGTGAATGCAAATTTATGATTTGCCCACAAGGTACTGGTATACAGTGCACTAAAATATACGAATGTTTGTTATTAGAAACTATACCTGTGGTCACTCGACATGCTACTACAATAGATTTGAAGCGTTACCATAAATTACCACTGCTCGTAGTTGATAAGTGGTCAGATATACGACCTGGGAAGTTGATAGCTATATACAAAAATCATTTCGCAAATTTGAATTGGCAGAAGATTAGAGAGTCTTTTAAAGTAAATAACTGTTTAGATACCTATCTAAAGTGAACTTACCTATATTACATAATGCTGATGGGTCTCATCAATATATGGTGGAACTAAATAAATGGAAAAGGGGTATCAAAAATTTTAAATGTGAAGGACCAACGCCTATCGAAAATCTCTCAACTATGATACATCCAGTGATCATGCTCAAGCATCGAAGCACTGTTTTTAAATTACGTAGAAAACAGTGGGTCGATCGTAAGTTTAAAACTGAACCTAAGAGAATTGTTGGTAACTTTTTCGTGTTAAATGGTAAATACACAGCACACTACGGGCATATAATGTTAGAATGGTTACCTACAGTAGTTTATTATTTACATACATACCCAAAGTTCAAAATCATTTTACAAAAAGGCTCTCCTATGATAGATTCACTAATTGCAGCCATGCCTTCATGTGCAAATAGAATTGTTGTTTCGGAGTTGGGCTGTATGCTGAAAATACACGGGTTTGTAAAATTTATCCGGCGGGTAAACATCAAACCATGTAGATTTCAGATGTATTCAAACATTGGAGATCATCAACTTACAAACATGAAGCGAAAAGTTCTTTATTGTCCCCGTTATCTACCAGAAGCGGGTCATGGTAAGTGTAGTAATTTAGTGCATCAAGATGATATAATGAACGCTCTCGGGAATATTAAAGACTGTGATGTTACTATGTTCCGGCCGTATGATACTGAAACTGGTGATTATATACCTATCAGTGAGCAAAAAAATATGTTTGAAGACGTGTCAGTTGTTGTTGGACCTCGGGGTTCTGCAATCCATAATATATTGTGGAGCAACAGAATACATATACCAGATGTATCTCCATTACATGTTGTAGAATTTGTATGTGATAATAAAGATGTTTTCAAAACTGTACCAGAGTCAAAAATAATGCTTCGTAACTATTTGAGGAATGATATACTAGGTTCATGGAAACAATATTGTTTGAGTAATATAAATTGTCAGTATCATCATATAATAGGAAAATTGGCACAAGGTGGAGATGTGATGGATGTGTGTTTATCTACACTAGATAAAACTATAAACTACATAAATGATGTAATTGATTAAAAAACATAATCAAATTGTTTTATATCCTCTGCATACATCTCATGTACTAGTTCAATATCAGATTTACTATAGCAATCCCGGTACTTGATACCCTTTCTTTTCCCTGAAGGGTTGTTGTGTGGTAATAAACTTGGTCGTATGTTGTTGTCTGCGCATATATGATCAAAGCTTTGTTGTAATGTTTCATATCTACCAATATAGTTTAAATTTTTTGTATACTCACACTGAGGTGTTAGATGATCACCTTCGAGATATCTTTTGTTTACTACTTGTTTATGTGCATACTTTAGCCAATCAGTAAATGTACCGTATCTTTGTATATGTAAATTGTACAAATAATAATAACAGGAAACTAGTCGATCCCATGGGTTTCGTACTATTGTGAATTTGTAATAATCTTTGGCAGCTCGTGTGTTTATACATAGCGATACATAATCCGGGCGGGCATGTTGAGTCATCACATTTCCTTTCACCCCGTGCACGTATTCTGGTAAATACACGGTGTAGTCTTTTGGATCGAAGCCAAGAGCGGAACATATGCTCATACCACCGGTTTTTCCTATATGATAGTATATTAGTTTATGTTCATGAAAAACTGGCATGAGATTATTTATGTGCAAAAAAAAGCCCTTGCACTAGTGCAAGGGCTTAGAATTACGGTTTCCCGGTCCGACTAGTCCTTCTTACCGTTACAACAATTGGATCGTTGAACGAGACCGATCACGAGAAGCAACGTGATCACGCCTGCTAGGCTTGCACCAGTTCCTACGAATCCGTTGACAATACCTTGGAGGTTGCCAATGACGTTAATACTTGCAGCTGGTCCGAAGACAGCTTGAGCTACTACTAGCAGGCCAAGAACGGACAGAAGCACGGTTGTGATTCCACCAACTAGGCCCTTGATTGTTTCTAATGTATCTTTCATACCCGAATATTTAGTCGCGAGGGGTGTTTTTTCAACTATCAGATTCCAATTGTTTTTTAAACTCGTCTAGAGTGATCATTTTACCAGTGTCACGTTCTTGTTTCGCTTCATCTATAGTGTTCATCAGCTCTTCTCTAGCTGTTAAAATGTCCTTTCTTGTGTAACCATGGAATGTTAGCTCCCATAGTATATGAGCCACAATATCTGTTAATGACATGGTTTGGTCTACGCAACGTACCTCCAGATCGACCAAGCTACACCAGTCTGTGAAGCTTATAGAGTATTCAGTGTTAAGCGAGGTGTCGTACAAACTCACATCTACGTACTGCTCATCTTCGTCTTTCGTCCATTTGAGCATGATCTCGCACGTGTCTAAATCGGACACACCAACCAGCTCCATCAATTCCTGAGCTGTTTCAGTATAAGTCTTGCTTATGTTTTCTACAGTAGCGTCAGGGTTGGCTTCATAATACACTTTCTCTAGTGTAGACATCACTTTGAATACTGAACCGGTGGCGAACACCACGTTCAAGTATTCACGTAACGTCATAGTTCGTCACCAGGTCTCCAACCACTACACCATTTGTAGCTCTGAACATTCACAATTTTCTCTTTGTCTTCGTCTGACAAATGAGACACTGCGGACCTTAGATTTGTCTGCAATGTGTCTATTAGCACTTGTAATGCTTCTACTTTTTTAGATAAATTGTGTATTTCCAATTTTAACTGCCGTTCGTTCATGCAGTTATTTATTTAAATGTTAATAAAAATCACTACGGCTCACAACACCTTCTGGCCCGTACGGATCCCAAGATTGGTATTCTTCATCATCCTGAACGTAACTGTCTATACGACCATCGTTCACTTTGAGTAGTTCTTCCAATTGTTGCTCAGGTAACACAAAGCTCTCACCTTCTCCATCGTTATCCACAAATATTCCGAAGGTGTTGAATGTTCCTCCCCCATACTGTTCTGTGTTGTTACCGAATGCAACTACAATACCAGGATCAGTCCACTCTTCATAATCCTTGGAACCTTGCGGAGGACCAAAAAACGCAACATATGTACGAGCGTGCTCTGCATCACCATCACGTTTGAGTTCATCCAAATCATCCAACACTTGATGTACATATTTGTCCCATGGATTCTTTTCACCACTCTCCCATTCTTCTTCTTTGTACCATGATTCCAATTTCCATTCTGATACATCGATGCTTGGAGCTCCGCTGGGGCCATACTCATTCTCGTTGATCCGGCCGAATTTACCTCCAGATATTTTAGCTAACACATTCATCACCTGATGTTTGACTGTTTTGATATCGTCAGTGGTTTTGACCATACGCTCCAGTTGATTCAATGTGTCTAGTATCTCTTGGCGATCAGAATCCTCCACATCTGGATCGTCTAACAAACGACGGGCACGGTCGATGTTTTGTTGTGTTGCAACAGTTTCATCTGCTTGTATGTATGATTCCCAAATTAGTTTCTGATCCTTGTCTTGCATGTAGTTATTTATTGCTAGTCACTAGTGTTTCTCTATGACGCGCTTTGTTTTTCATGTCCACTAAAGCTTGAACAGCATAATCTTTCTGTTTCAACTCGATGTCCCAGTCGATGGGTTGCCCTCGTGTCACATTTGTATCATGCTGTTTACGGAAATGATACGGTGTGCTTGTACCGAAATCTGTATGAGCACGTGGGTTGTTGTTGGCACCTCCCTCGCTGTAATGAAACAACGGGCAGCATCCATGAGCATGCCAGGTCTCGTAACAACGCTCGAATGCTTCACTGGTTGACCAGTCGCCTGGATTGCATTTGTGATGCAAATTGTCATATGTGATGGGCACACCGATCTCTTTGTATATCAAGTTGTACAAACGGTCCGGGGTCCACAAACCTTTGTCTTCGTTCTCCAGTACCAATCGGCTTTGCACACGGTCCGGGAGCCGTTTGTAGTTTTGTATGAACTCTCGAGCGATCGTTTCCGGGTCTCCTGTGCTGCGACTCATGTGTATGTTGAGCGGGTACCAGTAGTTGTCACTATGATCAACCATGTTGTCCATCAACCAAGCGTGGTGGTCAAGTTCGTTGATTGTGCGTCTCACAACTTCTGGATTGGCGCTGCACAACACATTGAAATGATCCGGGTGAAAACTGAGACGGAATTGACTAGGAGCATACTGCTTGGTGTATGCCCGGATCTCGGCGAATTTGTCGTCAATCAGTGTGGCATTGGGTAGATCTTGTAAACCTACTTTGGCTTTGTCAAGATTGAACAGCGGAAACAACGTGCTGCTGATACGATAACCCCAACCGTTACTCTTGGCATACTTCATGGTATGTAACGTGGTCTCCAGGTTCTCCAGTGCTCTATCCCCTAGGATCTCCAGTGCTTGGGTA
>Ga0222718_10000283_pt1 | contig 55923 bp, 43 predicted proteins | sample C33_27DmetaG_FD_165045 | JGI IMG/M metagenome (GOLD analysis project Ga0222718, IMG submission 165045) | Estuarine water microbial communities from San Francisco Bay, California, United States - C33_27D | ecosystem: Environmental > Aquatic > Marine > Unclassified | place: USA: California... | reverse complement strand
AGTATCTGCGGCGATTGGGGATGCGTTGGGAGTATCATTCTTTTTTGTTTGAAGGGTTCTGGCAACTCGGCTGCGTGTTCACTATTCTCAAAGGGTTATAGGACAAGCTCTAATTGTTACGGGAAAAACCCTACGTCACTCGGAAATATTATTCCGAGGCGGTTGTAGGGGTTATCTCTCTTTCGTAACCGGTAGAATTGCTGCAATCGTACTATCCCGTTCCATTGAAACGGATTAGGAGATTTTAGACGAGTAGATACTGGATGCGTGTTTACGTTAGGAGAACAGTAGTTCCAAGTCGTCGACGGACATGTCCTTCAATGGATTCCCGGCTTCTGCATGGAGGATCGAATCTGCTAACTCGCGCTTCTGAATTTGCAGTTCGGCGATTTTCTCTTCAACAGTATCTCGGCAAATTAGTCGATAAGCAAAGACTTGCTTGGTTTGACCGACTCGATGGGCGCGGTCGATGGCTTGTGCCTCGACGGCTGGATTCCACCAAGGGTCGAGGAGAAAGACATAATCGGCTGCCGTCAAGTTCAGGCCGAGGCCTCCTGCTTTGAGACTAATCAGGAACAGGCCGCATTCCTCGTCATTTTGAAAGCGTTCGACTCGTTTCTCACGGTCACGGGTTTTACCGTCGAGATATTCGTAGGTAATCCCTTTTTCGTCGAGTTGGCGACGGACCAAAGAAAGCATGCTGGTAAATTGCGAGAAGACCAACGCTTTATGGTTTTCCTGAATCAGTTCTTCAATGTCGGGAATCAAGACATCCAATTTTGCACTCGGTGCATCAATGTGCTCGTCATCGAGTAGCCCGGGATGGCAGGCGACCTGTCGTAAGCGAAGCAGTGCTTCAAGCACGTGCATTTTGGATTTTGAAAAGCCTTGTTTCTGCACCATTCCTAGCAATGACTGTCGGTAGTGGTCACGCATTTCGTCATAGAGTGCTCGTTGTTTTGATCCCATGTCACAAAGAATCGTTTGTTCCAATTTGTCGGGAAGCTCGTGAGCGACTCCTTTCTTGGTTCGTCTGAGAATAAACGGCTTGAGTCCTTGCGAGAGAACCTGTCTTGATTGAGTGTCGCCGCTACTCGTCGCGTGTAGTTTAAAGAGCGAGCTTCGTCCCAACATGCCAGGGTTCAGAAATTCAAAAATCGACCACAGATCCCCGAGATGATTTTCAATGGGTGTACCACTCAATGCGACACGATGGTTTGATTTGAGTAGTCGCGAAGCTTTTGCAATCTGGGAAGAACTGTTTTTGATTGTTTGAGCTTCGTCCAAGACGATGTAATCGAATCGTTGATCTTTAAGGATCATCACGTCCCGACGCAAGGTGCCGTAAGTTGTCAGGATAATATCTGTTGTGGCGAATTCTTGCCGAAGCTCTTCCCGTTTGAGACCGGAGTATTCCATGATCGAGAGGTTGGGCGTGAAGCGTTCGCATTCCTGTCGCCAGTTGAACATCAATGATTTGGGAACCACAATCAAAGACGGAAGTGTTTCGTCTCGCTCACTCTCGCGTTCTTGTAAGAGCGCCAAAAGCTGGACCGTTTTTCCGAGTCCCATGTCATCGGCCAAGCAGCCGCCCAAATGAAATTTCTGAAGAAAATCGAGCCAGCCGAGCCCTTCTCGTTGGTAAGGACGTAAGTCTCCTTTGAATGTTTTGAGTTCTGATTTTTCTTCAATCGAGCTAAACGAGGCGAACTGTTCTCGCATATCGAGGAAGGCTTTGTCAAATTCGACAGGTTGGTCAGAGAGCAATGCGTCGAGAATTGCCGCTTGGTTTTTGGAGAACTTCAGGGTGTCGCCGTCTTTTTCTCCTAATCCTGCTAGCAGACCGTATTGTTGAAGCCATTCCTCGGGGACCAATCCCAGAGAACCGTCATCGAGCCGAATCGTGGTTTCGCCTCGATTGAGCGCGGCGAGCAATTTGGGCAACGAAATTCTGGCGTCGCCAAACTCAATCTCTGCATCCAGTTCGAACCAATCGATATTCGTGTTGAGTCGGAATTTCGGCTGGCTTCCTTCGCGAATTTGTTTGCCGTCTGCAAGGACTTCCCAGTTATGGTTGACCAGTTCGCGAACGGCAGGACCGAGTTGACGGGCCGAAATTTCAATATCGTGACCCGCTTTTCTTTGATCAAGGATCCTTCGCATGCCGGCTTCTTGAAGTTGTGCCCAGAGAGCCTCTTCTTTTTCCTGGTCGCGAATGATGCAGCGTTGGCGGTCTCTTTGGACGATTGCCCAGCGTCCCGATGAGCCGCGCACAATCTCGTCTTCATACTGGAAGAAGACTTCACCCCGTAGCCGTTCAGGTTGCCATTTCAGAGAGGTCGGAGTCATCAACACCAAACGTGGTGTTGGAGTCCCCTGCACTTCTTCGAGTTGTAGTTCTGGTGGAAGCTCAATTCGAGGAATCGAGGGCATATCCAGAAGTTGTTCAACAAGATCGTGTTGATCATCCACGGGGATTTGAAGCGATTGACTGGAATTGAGATGCTCGACCCAAATAAAGGCATCAAAGTCTCGCAGAAGACTGATGCTTTGCTCGTGAAATACGAGCCCACCGGGAACCAGTAACTTGACGTCCTTATGAGCCAGCGATTCTTCTCCACGAACAAGCGAGGTACCAACAAGCCACTCGTCGCCGTGAGGTTTTACGGTGAGGCAGAGTTCCCAAGGGGCTTTTTCATCCCATTCAAGAGGTTCTGCATGATCAATTGATTCATCGAGATATTGAACGCGGCCTGTCCTGCACATCATGGGTAAAATCAATGTGCAAAGATCGTAGGGGACTCGGTACCGGAAGGATGTTGCTTGAGATTCAGACTGCTGAGCATACCAATTGCTTCTTTCGGGCATCCCTCCCGAGAGGTAAGCCAGCAGTTGTCGGTCTTCGGCGTTCTCGATTTGATCGAGTTGACCATTTTTGATTTTGAGTGGTTTGACCTTGCCCCATTGACCGTTTGCTCGGCGTTGTCGTTGCGAAGTCTGGACAACCAGCGTTCCAGTTTCAGAACTCTTTTCGACATCCACTTCATAGACGATCTCTCGTTCGCGTCCACCTTTGGTCGCGCCCGTGATCATGGGGTCCATTTCTTCGCGAATCGATTTTAACTGTTCCTCCCAAGCACGAAGCTTGGTGTATTCTTGTTGCGGGGGTTTTCTTGCCTTTGTGGCTGTACGCGAAGAGCGTTGCGGAGGAAGAGAGTCGAGTGGGTGGTCGTCGTCCCAGTCTTCGTCATCCAAGTCGAGTTCGGGAGTGGAGTAAGTGAACGGAGGGACGATGCCCTCTTTCACTCGACCCGTGATCAAGTCTCCTTCTTCAACCGACAGTAAAGTTGCCCAGAGGTGTTTGCAGTAAACGGGAGCCGTCGCTCCCGCAGAACAACTACAGAAGATCTGTAGTTTCTCTTCAACACGCGAGAGTTGCGTTTGGTAATCAACACTGTCGTGGACAATCGCGTGGACTTCATCAGCAGTCACGCGGATGATTTCCACACGTTCTGATTTCAGATAGGCTTCGCCGCGGAAGCGAATGTCAGCACGAAATTTCTCGGCAAGATGGCCCGAGAGGGACATAGGAACTCCATTTCGTAAGCGAAGATGCTCTTTGTATTGGGTCGTCGATCAACTTTCGGGAAGTGATCGTGATTGACTCTGTCTTGATGATCTCCCGGAACTCCTTGGTCGCTGAGAATCCGAAAAAATCCGAAACTCTTAATCTAAAATCGGTTGCGAGAATTTGCAATGCGAGACGTGTTCTCTGATCTGTGAAGTTTCGACGAATTCCCCGAATAGTTGCTCAGTAGCGGATCAAGGCGTCATTCTGCTATAGAATGTACACAAACGCTACATTTCTTAATGTTTCAGGACGAGCGGAGAGATCATGCCGGAAAACTTGCCAATTAAGTCAGAATCTGAAATCCGAGAGTGGATTAGTGCGAATGTCCCCCAGGATGATTTTCGTGACCAAAAACTTTTGTTAATTATTCCCGATGCAACTCGTACCGCTCCCCTGCCGCTGTTATTTCGATCACTCCACGATCATCTTGCCGACGTGACTTCCGACTTCGACCTGATTGTGGCGCTGGGAACTCACCCTGCGATGAGCGAGGAAGCGATCTGTCAATTGGTGGGTATTTCCATAGAAGAGCGAAAATCTCGGTACGCGGAAGTCGGATTGTTCAATCACGAGTGGGACAATCCCGACGCATTGTGGGAGTTGGGGACTTTATCTGAGGAAGAAACCGCAGAAATCACCAGCGGCGTATTGACGTTGGAAGTTCCCGTCGAAGTGAATGCTCGAATCAAGGATTACGACCGCCTCATGATCGTAGGCCCCGTGTTTCCTCATGAAGTTGTCGGATTCTCGGGAGGAAACAAGTATTTCTTCCCTGGGATTTCTGGCGCCAAACTCCTCAACTTCTTTCACTGGTTGGGAGCTTTGATCACCAATGTGGGGATTATTGGCGTCAAAGGAACTCCGGTGCGGAAAGTCGTGGATCGTTCTGCCGCAATGATCAAGAAGGAAAAGCGATGCCTGGCTTTTGTGGTCAATGGCAAGGCAGAAATCTACGATCTGTTCTTTGGGACTCCTGAAGAAGCCTGGGAGCAGGCCGCCGATCTTTCGGCGAGGGTTCATATTGAACGGAAACCAAAAGCCTTTCAGACTGTTCTCTCCTGCTCGCCCGAGATGTACGACGAACTTTGGACGGCGGGCAAGTGTATGTATAAGCTTGAGCCAGTGGTCGCAGATGGCGGCGAGTTGATTATTTACGCCCCACATCTCGATGAGATTTCCATTGCACATGGAGAGTGGATTCACAAAATTGGGTATCACTGTCGAGATTATTTCACGCAACAATGGGAACAATTCAAACATGTCCCTTGGGGAGTGTTGGCACATTCGACGCATGTTCGCGGAGGTGGAACTTTCGAAAACGGCGTGGAAAAGTGTCGAGTCAAGGTGACTCTGGCATCGAAGGTTCCGCGCGAAGTGTGTGAATCGATTAACCTTGGATATCGTGATCCGGCGACCATTGATCCCGCAGATTATGCTAACCGAGAGGATGAAGGGATTCTGCTGGTTCCCAAAGCGGGAGAAATGTTGTATCGGCTGGAAGGTGAATGATCTTCTGCAAGTCCTAACGCAGACCCGATGCGTGGAAATCCATCAGGCTGCACGTTAGATTGTTCTGCTGGAATCGGATGACCCGATGTCTGGCCTTATCTACTGATTTACTGTAAGAGGAATTGACTGAATGGACTCTCAAGCCTTGGAAGAACGCCTTCAGTTTGCGCTGGCTGTTGCTCTCGAAGCGCAGGATTTAATTCTCGATTACTATCAGAGTGCCGACTTAAATGTCGATCTCAAGTCTGATGAATCTCCCGTCACGGCGGCAGATAAAGGCGCGGAACAGCTCATTCGTGATCGGTTGGCCGTTTCCTTTCCCGACGATGGAATTTTGGGGGAAGAATTTGGCACATTAGACTCGAAGAACGGATATCGATGGATTCTCGATCCCGTCGATGGCACGAAGCCATTCGTTCAAGGTGTGCCTCTTTTTGGCACACTGATTGGCTTGGAATACGATTCACGCACCGTTTTAGGAGTCGCCAGATTTCCCGCCTTGAATGAAGTCGTTTACGCAGCGGATGGTTTAGGGACTTGGTGGCAAATCGGCGATGCCGAACCTCGCAGAACCACGGTCAGTGAGACCGGTGATCTCTCTCAGTCCGTTTTTTGTTTTACAGAGCCTCAACGGTTTGAACGAATCGGTCGTCCCGAAGTTCTGGAGACATTGATGAAAAAATGTCGTATGTCACGCGGGTGGGGAGACTGTTACGGTCACATTCTGGTGGCAACGGGGCGTGCCGAAGTGATGATTGATCCCGAATTGAGTGCGTGGGATGCGGCGGCATTAGTCCCGATTGTCCGAGAAGCGGGCGGTTCTTGGTTGGATTGGAGCGGAGAAGAGACGATTTATTCCGGGAATGGTTTTTCTGTCAACGCCGCGTTGAAAGAGGAAATTCTTGACCTGTTGAAAAAATGATCGCCAGCCACATTTTAATTTTGCATGACCCTTCGAAGAATCACTGCTCCCGCGATGAATAAGATCAGGTTGGGTATCCACATACTCCAACTGGGGTCGATCTCGCCATTTTTGGCAAGTGTCAAGATCAGCAGTGCCACGGGATAATACAGCAGCAAGATGGGAAGAAAGCAGAGAAAGAAGGTTGTCAGAAACTGTTTTCGAGCTTGCGAAATGGAGTAAGGGGCTCCCAGAAAGACAAAGAAAAGACAGCTTGTGGAGAGGGCAAATCTTGTGTGTCTTTCAGTCTTCATCTTGTTTCGTAGGTTTTCTTCGTGTCGAGTTGCTGCATTTGAGTGATCTTGGGCAGTCGCAGCGAGGACCTGAAAATCGCCGGTCATTAAACTAAAGGCCGTTTTGATCTCTGTCTTGATCAATCTTTGTTCGTGCAGAATTTTCATCTCTTCAAGTTCTTGCTCAATTTGATCCAGAGACATATGACGGGCATTCACTCGTGAGATTTGTGCTGGAAGTGGAAAGGGATGTTGCTCTTCTTCTACATAGAATGAGGTTTCGCCATTTGCGGCGATGTGACATTTCTTGAGATTCAATATCACGACTTCGTTCTCGAGGTCGAAATTAAATGTCGCTTCCTGAGCCTGCAATGTGACTGGAGAGCCACCTTTGGGAGTATATTGAAACGTCGGGTGAATCAGAGTCTTCCCTTGAACATCAACAACAGAAATGGTGTAGCCCTGCTGTTGATCGGACATCAGATGAGTGGCTCGGAGTTTATCGAGAAAAATATCTTCCAACGCCTGGGAGATCGTAAATTGCATACGGGTAATCGACCAAGGAATAATTCGGTCTGCCAAAATCAGAGAGCCAACAGCCAGCACAACACTCAGCATGAATGCCGGCATCAGTAGAGAGATCGGGTTAATGCCTGCTGATTTGGTGGCAATAATTTCCTGATCTCCCGCGAGTCTTCCGTAGACCACACAAACCGACAGCAATAGCGTTGATGGAATGGTGTATGGGAGCAAAGACGGGATGAGATAGGGAAGTATTTGGATGATCTGGTCAGCCCCCAATCCCTTTTGTTGAGCTTCTTGAAAGACTCCGACAAAAAGGAGAACGACCGTCAATACGGATAGCAAAAGGCCGAAGACTTTCAGTAATTCCAGAAGAATGTAGCGTTGGAGGATTTTCATGCGTCTCGATGACTTCTCAGGCGGAGAACATTCACTTTAGGGACGGTAAGTCGTGGATTTGTAGGAAATAACGGCGTTTCTCGTCAATCCCGAGTTCGGGAAATCCAGCCTGATATTGTCTCAATCGATACAACCCGTAGCGGTTGCCTACGGGATTTGTTCAACGAGACCTGAGAGAGAAATCGTTTGCTTACGGATTCCCTCTTGAGAGGAAGGTGATTTATTGCCGAAGTCGAACAAGCGGCTGAAAGCTCTCTCAGCCGTCTTTAATTCAGGAGGAATCAAAAAATGGATGCAATTTCGGGAATGACAGACGATCAGATGGCGTTGGTGATGTGTTTTGGAGCATTTTTCGGCTGCGGAATCATCATGTCGCTCAGCTACTACATTGGTGCGGAACGTCGGGAAGACGAAGAATTACGGATTTTGCTGGAGAACAAGCAGGATCAATCGGAAGAATCGCATCAAAAAGCTGCTTGAACCTTCAAACTCCCTGATCGGGAGCGGGAAACACTTGCATTCGGAGGATTCCTCTCGCACACTACCGGTAGTTATTGATTGCCTGCAAATCCATTCGATTCTGAAGTATCCGGGAGCTGTTATGAAGAAGTTTGTAAGCGTTATTTGTTGTGCGGGACTGTTTGCTGCCGGATATTGGTGCGGACAAGGAAACCTCTCTTTAACGAGTGAGCTGCAGGCTCAAGCGGATGCCTCACGCGAAGGTGCTTCTCAGGATGCTCTCCGCAAAATTCGACTTGCTCAAGACACAGCTTCTGATGCACAGTCTTCACTGGAAAACGAGCAGCTCTACATCCCCGCGATTTCCGGGACAAACTCATTCGCTGTGATGGTGGGTGGACTCAATGCGGTACAGGATCTCGAACGAGGTTTGGGTGTCGATCCGGTGACGTTTGTCGGTCTTTATTCAGGATTCGCCACTGAAGAAGTGGCTCCTAAGCTGGATTACGATGATGAGGGACGGCTGACGTACGATGGCCGTCTTGTGCGTCTCTATCCGAAGACTCGGTTGCGTCAGCTTCGAGCACGCCAGGAAAAAATTTCCACTGGCGAATAGTTCGTTATTGAGTGATCAGTGTCTCTGGTCGAACGGCGAGTCGATTTGACGAGAGAGCTTCTGCCGGAACCAGGATCAGTCTCAACGGGACTTCCTGCTCAGAATGGATTCGGAAGTTCTTCCCCTTTGTCACTTTCAGATACACGCTTGCAGTGGCTTTTATCACTGAGCGACAGGGTGATGCTGTCGTCACTTCGTGTACCCTCAACTGCTTCAGAGTGACCTCTTCGAAAACGTCTTCCCTCAATATTTTGTGACCTCTGGGCGATGGAGAGGATAATAAACTCTCTTTGAGGATACCCACCAGCGAGTGCTGATGAAGAGTCTCAAACGATTCTCCGGTCACTTGTTCAAGCGAATCAATCCCTGTCCCTGAAGTCTTCAGCAGGTCAGTCATGAATGTGGAGCCGTACTCATTTTCGCACCAGCGGAAAAAAAGGAACAGCCCACCTCGGCATCCGTCATGACGCCATAAACCTGCGGAATAGTAGTCGGAAACGATAAGCGGAGATTGTTCGGGTGACTTCATCCATGTGGAGACTCGGTGTTTGAGATTGCTCCCGTCACCACCGAAACGATGTTCCGCCAAGTGAGCTGATCCTTCGCAAATCCAGTCTTCCTGAAGTTTTTTGCGGGAGTCTGGTTCGGCAAGTCGATGACTGAATTGCATGACATGCCAGTACTCATGAGCTAACAAAGTCAGGTAGTTGGTGTCGGGAGGGCATTCGCTATTGAGGTAGATCAGATCTGCGCGATTACTGTAAGGGCGGGGGTAGTGTATGCAGAAATCGCTGGCACGAACAAAGCCTTTCAGGGATGTTTGACCTCCCTGCAGATGATCGAGACAGGGGGTCAAGAGAACGGCAAGTTTTCCATCCTGATCGATATCTGCAAATGAGCCAGAGAGAGCGGTTGCTGATGGAATGATTGTACTGTCGAGTGCGTTAATAATTTTTCGTGCAGACGAAACCTGCTTGTCGGATTTTTCGCAATTTCGGTCGAGGAAGACTCTGACGAGATCTCCTTCCATCAAGAGTTCCGCTTTGAGCGGTTGATATCCTCGGGGATCGTTCAGCGAAGACGATGAAGTGTGAATAAAGAATGTTCTCTCAGGTTGCCCTTTGCTCGTTGGCGTACGAGATTCGGGATGACGGCCAATTGAGGAACCGCTGGGCTCTGTCTGAGAGTCTGTCTGGAAGTTTACACGCGAAAGAGGTTTCAATTGACTCCAGGGTTTGTCGTTCGCAACGTATTCTAAAGCCGTTGAGACTGTGATTGATGCTGTGAGATTCTGATCGCTCAAATTCGAAATGATAAGATAGCCATCTTGCTCGGCAAAGAAAGTGAAGGAATCTGCATCAGAATTTAATAGAGTCGACTGTATTGCCTTCGCATTTTTATGGTCTTCTGACGATGACGCGGATGACAGTTCCCGAGTTGAAAACGCCCCGATTCCTGCAAGAAGCGATAGCAGGACAGCGATGAAAATCAGAGGTCGCATGAAGACTTTTCGGGTCAGAGACAGAGTGAGATTCTTACTATTTAAATCGGCATCTGTAGACCGAGTCCTTGAGATTGTTCGTCATAATCAGGACTATGGTTGCATCTTCCTCAGTTTTCCCATTTGTGCATCACGGTTGGATAGAGAATATGAGACTGAATACTGTTTACCTCACCGTTTTCGTGTTTTCGATGATTCAGGCAGGAGTTGGATCACTCGAGGGGCAAGAGAAGGTTGATCACATCTATGATTTGCAAAACGAAGCGATTGAGGCGAAGTCCGCGGACTGGGGGCATTGGGGAGTCGATTCCGGCAATTATACCCAGTGGGGGACTCACTCAAGTCGCTTGATTCCGGTTTATACATATGGAACCAATGGGGCTGGGGCAAATATTGATCTACGAGAATATACCGGGGAAAATAGCCTTTTTAGACAGCCTGAGAAAATTGAAAATGTGTTTGGACACATCCCGGAAGCGACTTTCAATCCCGATGCTGTGTACTGTGACCAGACTGATCTTGCACGCATTCAGCATTCTGCGATTGAGGCTGGCAAGAAGCACATCTTTCTGATTGTGTTTGACGGAATGGATTGGCAGACCACACGTGCCGCGGCCATCGTGAAAAATCAGAAAGTTGATTACGAAAAAGGTCGTGGTCACGGCTTGTTCTTTCAGGACTACCAGGCAGAAGGGACTTCTCAATATGGGTATATGGTAACAACTCCCAAGATCGGCTCTGTGAAAAGTGACACGGAAAAACAGACGGCTGTTCCTCGTGAGATGCCTGATTGGGGAGGATACGATGCCCGATTGGGAGGGGCGGCTCCGTGGGATGCACCTTTGGATATTCAGTATCTGATTGGCAAATCAACGGCATTGAAGCAGCCCTATCCCGATTCAGCAGCCACGGCAACCTCAATGACCTCGGGCATCAAAACTTATAACGGGGCTATCGGAGTTGGTACTGATGGTGGCAGACTTCAGTCGATTGCTCACTTAGCTCAGGAATTGGGGTACAAAGTGGGAGCGGTCTCAAGTGTGCCCATCAGTCATGCGACACCCGCCGCTGCTTACGCTCATAATGTGTCACGAAACGATTACCATGAAATCTCGCGTGATTTAATCGGCTTGCCATCAGTTTCTCACCCTGAAATTCCGCTTGCGGGATTGGATGTTGTGCTTGGTGGCGGTGTGGGAGAAATGCCTGAGCAAACAGATGGGGCGGCCATTGAGGGTTTTCAGGAGAGTAAATACATTGCGGTCAATGATTTGAAGGCTGTCAGCAAAGAGCATGGTGGGAAGTACCAAGTGGTCGTGAGAGCCCCTGGAGTCGAAGGAAAACTGTCCCTCGACCATGCTGTCAAGAAAGCCGTGGAAAACAATGACCGACTCTTGGGGGTCTTTGGAGTCGGGAAATACAGTGGGCATCTCCCCTTTCAGACCGCCGATGGCAATTACAGTCCCGCTAAAGGCCGTAAGGGGGAGGCAGAACAATACACGGCTGAAGATGTTCGTGAGAATCCAACGCTTGCCGATCTGACGGCTGCCGCTCTTCAGGTTCTTAGCCAGAAGGAGTCCAGGTTCTGGTTGATGGTTGAAGCGGGTGACGTTGATTGGGCCAACCATGACAACAATCTTGATAACTCAATCGGAGCAGTCTACAGCGGCGACGATGCGTTCCGGGTTGTCGTGAACTGGGTCGAGACCAACAGCAATTGGGAAGAAAGTTTGGTGATTTTAACAGCCGATCACGGGCATTATCTGTTTCTGAATGATCCTTCTGCGTTGATCGGCGGAAAATAGAATTTGCATCTTCTGAGGGGACTTTTCCGGGTGGGGCTGCGCGGACTGGGGGGAAGACTCTGATTTGGTGGAACATGCTGCTGGGCTCAGATTTATGGCGTCATAACCGTCATAACAGGAAAGATTCGCGTGAGAAGGTGGACTCTTGCGGGCGAGTCCGGTTGGACCTTTCCATTTTTCGTCATTTCGGGCAAATTGGTGGAAATTCTCTTCTACGAGATCCGAGATTCATTATAGAATCGATGAGAGCCCAGTCTCTCAAGGCAGGGTTACTTCGCGCCCTTCGCCAGATTGACAATTCAATTCACTCTTCCCAAAAGACTCAGGGGAGTCGCATGATTTCAATGACGATGTCACGACTGACTAAATCAATTCTCACCGCCACGGTGGCTTGTGTGGCCATCTCGACAAGTGTGATCGCTGGAAATGCACCCGCCTATATTCATGAGGACGCTGATGGGCAAGGCAGTTTTGCTGTCGGGCTGACTGCTCCCGAGAATGATCAGGTGGTAATGAGACATGTGATCATGGTTGATACTTCAGCAAGCCAAATTGGTGCGCATCGCAATCAAGCTCACTCAGTTGTCGAGCAATTGCTGTCAGTCATGCCACACGATCATCGGGTATCGCTGATGGCTGTTGATGTGCAAGTTGCACCTATGACGAAGTCATTTGTGTCACCTCAGAGTGATGAAATGAAGAATGCTCTGAAAACTCTCAATCGTAGAGCTCCGCTAGGAGCCACTGATTTGGGAGCGGCTTTAGCTGCCATCGTTGATCAGTGTAGCCCTAAAGAACAGACATCTGTGATTTACATCGGCGATGGGATGTCGGCCGCTCAATTGATGACATTTGAAAGCATTGCACTGTTGACTGACAATCTTCGTCAATCAAATGCGACAGTGAGTTCTTACGCTGTTGGTCCACAGAAAGACCTCAATTTGCTGAGCGTCATCGCACAGCAGACAGGTGGTCGAGTTATTGTCGATACCGCCAAAACGAGTGTGGAAGAGGTGACGAAGGAATTAAACTCGCTACTTCAGGTTGTTGTCGTGACGCCAACAGAAATTGAAATGTCTAATCAGGCAAAATTGGCAAGTGAAAAAATGTTGCCATTACGATCAGATCGTCCCCTTTATCTACTGGGGGCAGGAAATATGAAAGCTGGTGATCAGATTCATGTTTCCTATAGTGAAAAAGTGCAGTCACTGGCCGTTGCTGTGCAGCCTCTGGAAAACTCGTCGTTCCTGGGAGCCGCTATTGAAGGCGTCAAAGACTCTGGTGGTCTCTTTGCCGGGTATCCAGGAAATCAAATGCTGATGTCGGCATCAATTGATTTTATGGATCATTTACAACAGTTGCGTGAGATGGCCGAGAAGTCCATTGATGTGAATCGACTCGATCAAGCGAGAGGCTTGGTGAACGCCATTCGTGAGCTTGACCCACAAAACAAACAGGCAAGCGTTCTTTTGGCCGCCGCTGATCGAAAAGCACAAGTTGTCAACTTTGTGCAAGATCAACCAACGCCGACGGCACCCGTTGCTGGCGGAGATGCTGAACTTGATCTTGTTGAAATGGAAAAACAAAGACGAGTCATTCGAACCGAACAGTTGACGTTGGAAGTAAGTAACCTGATTCGTGAAGCAAGAAAACTTGCAGATACGGATGCTGATAACGCATTGAATGAACTGAAGTCAGCATTAAATACTGTGAATTCTGCGTTAGATATCGAGCCGGAAGCGAAAACGCAAATTGCCAATCGTTTACGATCTGCAATTCAAGACGTTCAGGTTCAGCGTGAAACCCAGGAGCTAAAGAAATCATATGCTCGTCAAGTTGAAGTTGAGACAGAAGTGCTACAACGTCTGCGAGCCGAGTTAGAGTTAGACGACGAAAAGTTTCAAATGCTCCTGGAACGTGTTCGGGCATTGATGATTGAAGGTCGGCATGAATTCGATGACAGTTCGTTTGAAGCTGCGGAATCTGTCGCTGAGGAAGCAGTTCGTTTGCGACCTGAATCCGGGACAGCCGCCTCTGCATACTTTAAGGCGGAAGCGGCTGGTCAATTGTCGAAAGCGTTTAAGCTTCGCTTCTTGCGTCGAGATGAATTTCTTGCTGTGTTGCATCAGGTCGAACTTTCTCACGTGCCGTTTCCAGATGAACCTCCCGTACGTTGGCCTTCAGCAGAAGTTTGGCAAGACCTGACGGAACGACGACGGATCTGGAAGCGAACAAATCTCAGAAAAAACAGTCCGACTGAAGAAGCTATTCTTCAAGCTCTGGACGAAGAATATCAGGCAGAATTCTTCGCAGTCCCGCTGCAGGAAGTTTTTAATGATATCGAAGTGAATAAGAAAATCCCGATTGAAGTCGATCCCAAGATTGCCGGAGAAATTGATCTTGAAGACCCAATTGAGCTTCAACTCTCTGGAGTTTCCTTAAGAACAATTTTAAGGTTCGTTCTCGAACCACGTGATTTGGTTTACCTTTTGAAAAACGAAGTTTTGTTCATTACGACGTATGACGAATCACTGGAGCCATACAATAAGTTTGTTTATGTGTACCCCGTCGGAGACCTTGTGATTACGCCGATTGAATTGGAACAGGCTGCTCAGTCTCGCGGTGGTTCTGCAGCCAACCAAGGCGGACAGCAGAACCAACAGGGACAGGGTGGACAGCAAGGTGGTCAACAAGGTGGTCAACAGGGTGGTGGAGGATTTGGCGGTGGAGGCTTTGGTGGTGGCGGTGGTGGATTTGGGAGTGTTCGACCTTTCGGGTTTAATGCGGCCCCTGCTCCACGGCGTGCTGGTCCACAACGAAATGCTGCACCGCAGCAAATTCAAGATCCTGCCGGACAACAATTGTTGAACGGAATTCTTGGCCAACAGTCATCCATTCATAAGAGCCCTGTGAAATTTCAGGCCCGTGTGAATGATGACAATGCTCCAAAATTGACGAACGAGTCTCTTTTGAAGCTTAAAAAAAAACTCTAAGCCAAAACTGAAAACTGGGCAAGCTGCCCAATCTGACAAGACTGTACAGCGGAGCGATCAACAGAAAGATCGCTCCGCTGATGTCTTGCGCGAATTAAAACCTCTCGATCCCACAGCGGCTCCGCCGCAGGACATCTGGTTCGATTACTTCGAGAAACGAACTCCAAATGGTCGAACGGTTCGTGAACTCGTCTTCAATCTTCATGAAGCGAAAAAGCATGATCACGTCATTGCTTTAATTGAGGCGGCACTCAGTAACGGACATATCTATCCTTGGATGTATGAAGTTCTCGCAATTTCGTACGAACTCGATAATCGGTCACCCGTGGATATAGAACGAGCAGTGTATTCGGCAGTAGATCCTAGTGTTGATTATGAGAGCATGATGTTTACATCTGCGTATCTGTCTCGCTTCAATAATACGAAACCAGCATTGAAGATGTTTCGCGAAGCCTCTAAACAAAATCCGGTCCGACCAGAACCTTATATTCTGGGGCTGCGACTTGCTCGCGACTTAAAAGACATTGATGCCATCGAGTGGTCAGTCGTCGGGATATTGAACTATGCCTGGAACACTGATTACGAGTCTCTGCATAGAGAGGCGATTGTGGCTGCTGAAAGTGCTTTGGTAATACTGACAAAGGCGGGAGATCAAAAGCGAATTGATTCCTTTAAAAAATCAATCTCGGAGGCACGATCACGTGATCTTGTCATCGAGGTCCGCTGGAATGGAAATAGCGACGTTGACTTGGCCGTTGAAGGGCCTAAAGGGACGTTAGTGAACTGGGAAAACACACACTCCATCGCGGGAGGAGTTCATGTCCATGACGGGTTTGGGCCAAAGCAGGAGAACTGCTTTGAAAAATATGTGTGTGTGAAGGCGTTGCCCGGTCAATATTTTATTCGAGTCAATCATGTCTGGGGAAATATCGTAGCGGGACGTGTCAGCGTCAAAGTCACAAAATATCAGGGAACGAAATACGAAGAACAAAAGATATACCCGACACCCATCGAAAATAATCGAGGCGATTTGATTATTAATCTTGAAAAAGGACGCCGGGAAAATGTGAATCAAAATCTCAAAGAAAATAAGCAATCACGGCTTCAACTATGGCAAGATCCCTCCCGTAACATCACTCGTGGTCCGGGAGTCGGTCCTCAACGGCTGACAATGCAACAAAGACAAGTCTTGCAGCAATTCTTGGGAACAGGTAATGGAGGAGGCCAGGTAGGTGGAGGATTTATTGCTCCCGCCGCGATTGGATTTGCTCCAACCATTACTCCGATATTCGAAGGGGCTACGATGGGAGCATCGGCAGTCATCAGCGATGATCGTCGCTATGTCCGAATTGGTGTGAACGCGACCTTTCAGAAGATTGTTGACGTCTTTAACTTTTCAATCAATAACGGCAGCAGCATGCGAGCCAATGGGAATTGAGTTAATCCCCTGCCCTCACCAAGCCGGGACTGACATCAAGATCGAGGTTACCGAATCGATTCGCTGCGAAAAGTTGCCAGGCAATCGCACCCATGGCGGCGTTATCTGTGCAAAGATCGCCCGGAGCCATTTCCAATCGGTATCCCTGTTGTTGGCTAGAATGTGCCAGTCGTTCTCTCAGCATGCTGTTACACGCGACTCCTCCACCAACGCAAAGTGTTTTGTGCTTTGACAGTTTAAGCGACTGCTCGCATTTCTTGACCAAAACGTCGACAACAGCCGCCTGGAATGAGGCGGCAATATCTGCTCGCCGCTGATCGGTCAGTTCAGGAACCGGCTTGTGAGAACCGGGAACGCCAAATGCCTCATACATAACGGCCGTTTTCAACCCGCTGAAGCTAAAGGCCAGACGTTTGTCGTGAAGTAATGGGCGAGGGAACGCAATCGCTTTTGGATCACCTTTTGAAGCCAGTTCTGCGACTGCCGGTCCGCCCGGATAGGGTAAGTTGAGAATACGTGCCACTTTATCAAATGCTTCTCCGGCTGCATCGTCGATGGTTGAGCCGAGTAGTCGAAACTCAGTCGCAGACTGACAGTCGTAAAGGTTGCTGTGTCCACCCGAAACAACAAATCCGATACAAGGGAAGATTGATTGGTCGGTCTGCATCTCACAGGCATAGATATGAGCTTCGATGTGATTCAAGGGGATCAGCGGAATTCCTAATGACCATGACAGTGCTTTCGCAGCAGTCAGGCCAACAAGAAGCGATCCCACCAGTCCCGGCTCGGTCATGACGGCAATGGCTGACAATTCCGAAAGAGTCTGCTGAGCCTCCTTCATTGCTTGATCAATCACTGGCAAGATTCTTTCGAGATGAGCGCGGGAAGCCACTTCTGGCACGACGCCTCCGAATTTTTCATGCAAATATGCCTGCGATGCGACAACACTGGAAAGCACCTTACCATCTTCACGAATGACGGCAGCAGCGGTTTCGTCACACGAGGATTCAATTGCAAGTAGAGTGCGTGAAAGAGTCATTAGAATTCAGTCAACAAAAACAGTCTCCTGCTTCAAATGAGGCAGGAGACTTTGGGGGCATAATTACAGTGTTGCAGAAGAATCTATTCTTTATCTTCAGCCTTTTCTGTGTCAGGCTTCGTTTCGGTTTCGGCAGTCTTCTTCTCTTCATCTTTAGCTTCGGTTTCCGGTTTTTCTTCTGGAATTCCATCTCCTCCACCGAGAATGTCGGTGAGATGGTCCATCGCCATTTTGAGATGAGGATCCTGGAATTTTGATTCCGGTGGGCCTGCATCATCAATGACATCTCGGCTGCGACGATCCTCGAAATATTCCTTAATCTCGTTTTGAGTCATTTTATAGCGGAAGTGCTCATTTGGCATCACGCCCCATTCATCATCGTCTTTGGCTCCCTGAAAGCGGTGGATATTCTTTCCGCTGGGACGATGATAGCTGGCAGTTGTCAGTTTTAACGCACTTTTTTCACCATCGAGCGGGATGACGTTCTGGACGCTTCCCTTACCCCATGAGCGTTCACCAATAACCGTCGCCCGTTCGTGATCTTGTAAGCAGGCGCTCAAAATCTCACTCGCTGAAGCGCTGTACCGATTGATGAGGACTGCCATTGGAATCGACTCGTAAGTTCCTTCTTTGTGAGCGGACCAACTTCGCTCGGGGCTGTTTCGTCCCTTTGTGCTGACAATCGTTCCTTCCTCAATAAAGATATCAGAGATTTCGATCGCCTGTGTCAGTAATCCTCCGGGATTAAATCGCAGGTCAACAATGAGTGCTTTGACACCTTCTTCTTTTAAGTCGGCTAATGCCTTGCGAAGTTCGTCCGCAGTATGATTGCTAAAATGAGTCAGGCGTATGAACCCGACTTTGCTGTCCTGATTGAGCATGTAATCCCAACTGGAATCATCTTTGTGTTGATAACCGAGAACAGTCTGCATTTTAATCAGTTCGCGCACGAGCGGAATCGTTGTGATATCGTCGTCACCTTTGTGGAGAACCCCAATACTGACAGCTTGCCCCGGTCGACCTTTCAGGATGTCCTGAGCGTCACGGATCGTAAAGCCTTCGGTTGATTTCCCTTCGATCTCCATGATGAGATCACCTGCTTTCACTTCACCGCGAAAAGCGGGAGTCCCCGGTAGAGGAGAAATCACGATTAATCGATTGGTTTGAGAATCGATATCGACCTGAATACCAATCCCACCGAACTCTTGCTGCATACTCTCGTTAAACTCTGTGAGCTGTTCGGGAGGGATGTAGTTGGAGTAGCGGTCGAGTTTTTGAAGCATGCCTTGAATGGCAGCTTCCATGAGTTCTTTTTTGTTGACATCTTTGACGTAATTTCTGTCGATCTGCTCGTAAGTTTCTGCAAAGGTTTTCAGCAGTTCATAATAATCTTCGTCTTGAAGATCATTATCGGCGGCATAGGAAACCGTTGTCGACAGAATGAGTGGGATGAGAAATAGGGAAGCGATTCGGGAAATCAGCTTCATGGAAGAAGACTCCTTTTTCATAGGCAGGTGGGATCTCCCCGGAAACACGACGATTTGTTCGTCGTCCCGGAGATCGTCACTCTTTGACGTATGTCGTTACTTTAGGCTTTTTCAGGAGTTCCGGCAAGATGCAGGTGTTGAGAACTCGTATTTGTTCCACCGTTAAGATTACAATTTGGGCCAATCTGATCAATTTTTGCTCAGAACGATTTCTTCCAGAAAGCCTCAGTTGTGTCGAATATTCCCTCTCACATTCCGCTCAATGCTGAATGTCGCCAATTACTGGAGTTGATCGATCAGAGCGAATTGTTTGTGCGAATTGCGAAATTTGAAGGGAATGAACTCAAACTTCAAACAGAACTTCGGCAAGACTTTCCCTCAGAATTGGTTTCTGCTGCCCTGACCCAAATGGATTTGAAGCAGAAAGGGGCTGAAAAATTTTCCCGCGCCTCACAAATGTGGTTTGATCGTCAAGGGTTAGAGCAATCGACGGCTGAGCCAATTAGCCGTCATAAAGCTCAGCGTTTCGAAGGCGATGTTTGGGATCTTTGTTGTGGAATGGGGGGAGATGCCATCGGTCTGGCCCGACAATCTCGAGTCACAGCGGTGGATCTCAATCCCGCGTCATGCTTGCTAACGTGGTTAAACGCGGCTGTCTACCAATGCCAAGATAAAATCAAGGTTCGATGTGAGGACGTAACGACACTCGATCTGGCTGGAAAGCTTGTGCATATCGATCCTGATCGTCGTCCACAGGGAAATCGTGTGATTCGTATGGAAGATGCTGAGCCTGGATTGCCGTTCCTGAAAGAGATCATGCAGACGGCCAGCGGGGGGGCGATCAAATTAAGCCCGGCAGCAAACTTCATTGGGAAGTTTCCCCAAGCGGAAGTCGAGTTGGTCAGTCTGAACGGTGAGTGCAAGGAGGCAACGATTTGGTTCGGCAAGTTGGCAGAACCCGGAAGTTATCGGGCGACCGCTCTTCCCTCTGGTGAAACTCTCGTCGGTGATCCGCTGATGGCTTATTGCGATCTCTCCACGTTGGAGCGATACATTTTCGACCCTGATCCAGCGATTGTTCGATCTGGATTGATCGAATTGCTGGCTGAAGAGAAAGGTCTCAGTCGCCTTGATGACTCGGAAGAGTATCTCACGGGAAGTCATGTTCCCGAAACAGCGTTTCTGCGATCTTTTGAAGTGATCGATGTTCTTCCCTATAAAGAAAAAGAGTTGCGGAAATATTTTCGCAACGCGAACTTCGGTCAACTGGAGATCAAATGTCGTCACCTCAAAGTGCCGATAGAAGCTCTCAGGAAAAAACTTCAACTTGAGGGTGATCAACCAGGAGTTTTAATTGTTGCCCGCGAACAGGGACAGTCTCGGGCGATCATTTGCCAACGAGTCGATTAGTACCGTGCGTTGATTAGTCCCGTGCTTTGTCAGAAATATCTTTCCGGCACCAGGCTCCACTCCAGCGAATGTTTTTAACCGCTTTGTAGGCCTGTAATTTTGCCGCCGAGATATTGTCTCCCATCGCGGTGACTCCCAGGACACGACCTCCATTGGAGAGAACTTTTCCATCCAACAGTTTTGTGCCTGCATGGAAGACTTTGACGTTTTCCAATTCGTCGGCTGCATCGATCCCCGTAATGGCATCGCCTTTTGAGTATCTGCCCGGATATCCCTCGGCGGCCATGACGACACAGGTTGCAGCTCGTTCATCCCATTCAAGGTCAGGGACATCGCCGAGTCGGCCTTCGGCTGCTGCCATCAAGATGTCAAATAGATCGCTCTTCAGACGCATCAAAACAGGTTGCGCTTCAGGGTCGCCAAAGCGGACATTGAATTCCAGAACTTTCGGTCCCTGCGAGGTCAGCATTAACCCGGCGTATAAAACGCCGCTAAAGTCGCAGTTTTGCCGCTTCATGGTGTGGACGGTTGGAACGAGAATGTCTTCAATGATTTGGTCCATCATGTCGTCATTCACGTAAGGGGCCGGAGAATACGCTCCCATTCCTCCGGTATTGGGGCCTTGATCACCATCGTAGGCGCGTTTATGGTCTTGCGAAGTCTCCAGTGGGATGATGGTCTTGCCATCGACGATTGCCAGGATACTGGTTTCAATTCCTTCCAAACAATCTTCAATGACGACCGTTGCACCGGCTTCCTCAAATTTGTGATCGACCATGATTGTCTTGACGGCATCAATGGCTTCTTCTTTGGAAGAGCAGACAAATACCCCCTTACCGGCAGCCAGTCCATCGGCTTTGATGACGACTGCTTCCTGCTCTCTCGATTCGAGATACTCCAACGCATCTTCGACGTGAGTAAATGCCCGATATTCGGCGGTGGGAACTTTAGCGGCTCGCATGATCTCTTTAGAGAATTGCTTGCTTCCTTCGAGTTGAGCGGCGGCCTTTGACGGGCCGAACACGTTCAACCCTGCATCGCGAAAGGCATCGCTGATGCCCGCAACCAGCGGTGCTTCAGGCCCGACGACTGTCAGGTCAATTTGATTGTCTTGTGCGAATGAGAGTAATCCCGGGATGTCGGAATCGGAGATGTCCACATTTTCTGCATCTCGTGCAGTCCCGGCATTACCGGGAGCACAAAAGATTTTCTCGACTTTCGGAGATTGAGCCAGCTTCCAGCTCAGAACATGTTCTCGTCCACCTTGACCAATGACCAGAACTTTCATGATGACAAACTTTCTCGTGCCGAACGTCTTTTATGAATCAAATGTTGAGAGGTCTGAGTCCCCTGACTCGCAAGATCAGGGATTATATCGCTTGAGTAGAGAGACCAAAAGGGAGCTCATGGGAATTGCTTCAAACTCGACTCAGCACGAAATTAGAATTTCTCATCTTGATCGAATCGTCGAATAATTAGCTGGTGTGACAGAGCTCAGAATGTCTTGCAGGATTTCTCTCTGTGAGCTGGTGTGTTTTGTGAAATTCTGGCTATAATGACATAATCCCCCTGCTAATAGGCCTTCCTGATTATTTGCTTCCCGCAGTCACAAATAGAGGCTCCCTTGAGTATTTCGGGCTTTTTTCCGGCCGAACTCTCCGATTTTGAATACCTGATGTACCGGGACGACTCCCCGCAGTACCCGATGGCATTTTGCTTACAAACACCTCTCTCCGGTCAATTTGATCGTGAATCATTTGAGTTGGCTCTGAGATCCGCGCTTGACCGTCATCCGCTTTTGCAAGCGACGGTCACCTCTCGGTGGAATCGGTGTCACTGGAGTCATCATCAGATAACAGAACTTCCTCTCGACTGGGATCTTTCATCGGACGCCCTCCCTCCTAAGCCTGTTCAAATTATGATTTCCAAAGAGCCCGGCATCAAATTGTGGGTTCGGAAATCTGGGGATGAGTTTCTGGTTGTCTGGCAGTTTCATCACGCTTGTTGTGACGGAATTGGATCTCTGCAATTTATCGGGGATGTTTTCGCACACTATGGAATCGAGACCGCTGAGGAAGATCAGGCGGCTCCGAAACTGCAGGATCTCAATACTGAGCTTCTCAAGCAGCGGGGAGATCTGATTTCAACTGGATCAGGCGTGACATCATCCAGTCTCTCTCTAAGAACGCTTGTTCGGAGATTTCGTCGACTGGTCGGCCGAACGACAATGCCCCTCGCCTCTCCCCCCCGTGAACCGGAGACTGATTCACGCCCTTTGATGCTTACACATCATCTTGATCGAACGACATTCAAATTACTCAACCGAATTGCCAGTAAACACGATGTCAACTTGAACAGCCTTCTTTTAAGAGAGATGTTTCTTACTCTGAGAGACTGGAACAAAACCTATCATGGGTTGAAAAAGAATCAATGGATAAGGCTGGGAATGCCTTTAAGCATGCGAATGCCACAACATCGTGGAATTCCCGCTTGCAACATGGTCAGCATGATGTTTTTCCCTCGGAAAGCCGACGACTGCGACGATGTCGATGACTTGCTGCAAGGAATCCAAAAGCAAACAATCAAAACGCTACACAATCGGCTTGGTAATTTACTTCTCGCGGCAATTCGTCGCATTCGTAAGGTTCCAGGGCTGCTAACTTTGCTCCTGCATTCAAATCGTCCCTTCACGACAGCGATATTGGCTAATGTCGGTGAAGTGAGAAAACATCTTGGAGGTCACTTTCCTCATATCAAAGGAAGATGTATAGCCGGTAACATCATTATCGAACATGTCGATGGTGTTGCTCCGATCCGTCCAGGCACACGATTGGCTGTCTCAGTTGGTGTTTATCGACGCGAACTTATTATTAACACAAACTGTGATCAGAATCATCTGTCACACACCCATAGCCAGCAACTAATCGCTTTATTTGTTTCCAGACTGGAAGCATTAACAAAAAATGTCACTCAATCAGGTGATCTCAACAGGGATTCCCCTCTTCCAAATGATCGCAGTTAAAAGTTTCATGATTCGATGAAGTGTTCACAAATTAATTGAATTGATTGATCAATGGAAAAATCAAGAAAGTCGAAAGCAATGCTAAGTGAATCGCAACTTTGGCCCAGATTTCTGATTTTCCCAATTGTAGCTCTATTGGGACATCTTGCGATGATGTATTGGTGGTCCGATCTTTCACTTTCAGTCAAAATCGCATCGATATTTTTGCTGACATTTTCATGGTACTGCATTTCGGGATGTATGCACGAAATGGGACATATGACACTACTGAAAAATAATGCAAATAGCCTGATACTAGGTCGCTTGATCGGAATGATTCTGGTGATTCCATTTACCTGTTTTAGAGCGACACATCTCACACACCATGCAAAAATGTGTACATCGGAAGATTTCGAATTATGGCCCTATTGTAAGCCCAAATATTCGGTAACATTCCTGAGAATGTTTTGTGTGTTTGATCTTCTGCTGGGGACACTCTCTGCTCCGATTATCTATAGTCGTATTTTCTGGAAGAGTAAGAGTCCTCTTACTCAGTTGGAATCTGCCGGTGTCAAATTTGAATACATGCTCTCGGTCCTGTTTTGGGGGGCGATCACATCTATTGTTCTCTATGTCACGATGACTGATAAAGTCTCTTCGGGAAGGCTCTCACTCTGGTGGTTTGCTCCCTTGGCATTTGCGGCCACATTGAACACACTCCGTAAACTCATTGAACACGTAGGATTGTCCAGCTTCGACCCAATGTTTGGAACACGAACAATTCAGCCAACCAACCCGATCTCAAGACTGATCTCTTTTGGGAATTTTGATCTCAATCTTCACGGTCCACATCACAGGCATGGAATGGCCAAACATAGTGAATTGTCAGTCAAATTAGCTGAGACCTTGGAAAATCAACCTGATGTTCGGAAGCTGGTTTTTCACAGCTATTCAGGGGCAGCTTTGCATACTTTAAAATGTGTTTTTATCAGTCCAAGGGTTGGAGAGGCAAACGCTCGAGATATGATATCAAGACCAGTATTGAAGAATCGAGCATGAGAGGTCGTCTCAATCTTGAATGTGGAACAGTTTTTTGAGCGCGGTGACCAACCCCTCGGGAGTGCCGGATTGTGACTCTTCGCGGAGAGTTTCCAAGGGGGGGTGGAGAAGTTTGTTGATGATGCGACCGACTGAATTCTCAATCTGTTCCCGATCTTCTTCTGCGAGATGGGGCATTTTATTGAAAAGTCGACGAAGTTCTTCTTCACGGGTTTCATGCCACTGAGACCGCAATCGCTGCACAACCGGCCCGGTCTCGCGATGATGCAATTCCTGCATGAACAAAGCGGTTTCTTCTTCAATGATGGTGTTGGCTTTTTTGACCTCGCGACTACGTTGTTGACGATTCAAATCGCAGGTGGCTTCGAGATCGTCGATGTTATAGAGGAAAATGTTATCGTCGATGTCTCCGACAGAGGCTGAGATATCGCGTGGAGCTCCCAAGTCGAGCAGGAAGACGGGCTTGTCGCCGCTGGCTTTCCGTATTGCGCGGTATCGCTCTTCAGTGATCACAGGTTGAGTGGCTCCCGTGGTGCTCACAACAATGTCGGCCTTGATCAGGCATTCATCGAGTTGATCCCAAGGTGAAACTTCGCCCCCCCAGTTCATGGCCAACATTTCTGCACGCTCTGTACTTCGATTCACGACAATGATTTTACGGGCACCTTCTTCTTTCAAGTATCGCAGTGTCTCTTCAGCCATCTCTCCAGCACCAATGATCAAGACCGTTTTATCATCGAAACGCTCAAAGATACTTTTGCCGAAGTCACCAACCGCAACCGAAGCAACCGAGACACGACCTTCCGAAAGTTTGGTTTCTGTCCTGACCCGACTGGAGACTTTAATGGCTCGCTGGAAGAGAGTGTTCGTCAGGATCCCGCAAGAGTTGTTGTCTTTTGCGATGCGATAGGCGTCTTTAACCTGATTGACAATCTGAGATTCTCCCAAGACCATGCTGTCGACAGACGAGGCGACCCGGAAAAGATGCCGAACGGCTTCTTCTCCTTGTTCTGCAAGAAGATCATCAAAAAAATCCGAGACCGGGATGTGATGGAACTCCGCAAAAAATTGCGCAAGTTGTTCTTGCGAAGGATATCGATCATCTGCATGGGCCGCATAAACTTCGACTCGATTGCAGGTCGACAAGACAACGAGTTCAGAGTCGGGAAACGCCTCCTGAAGTTCGCGATAGGCCTCTTGAAGATGATCGGGAGAGGTGAATGCCAATTTCTCTCGAACGGCAACTCGGCTCGTGTGATAATTGCAGAAGACGACTTGGAGGTTCATTGTGGCGTCTCCTTGATTGAAGACTCCACAGAAATAGCCGTTTGAGCAGGGGCGTGAACAGAAATTTCAAGCTTTTCGCTAATGATCTGCAGGACCACGACACTCACGATCAGGAAACTGAATGTCCAGATGGAGAGTGATGCGATCTGCCTGCCTTGTGAGCGACTAGAGGTCAATAACCAGACAAAGAACCCCATCATAACGAGCCAAGCGATTCCGTAGGCAACGATGACCGGGTCGGTAAATGAAAGGGGGGAATTTCCTTGCTGCGAGGAGAGACCGAGACCGACACCAACTGCCATACCGAGTGTCAACAATGGTACGGAAACGACAATCGACCACCAGTTCAATCGAGCAATTCGCCCAAGACTCGGTAAGGACATTCCCTCGGTCATTTTTTGTTTTTGTCTCAGCCTGCGATGTTGTGTCAGATACATCATTCCCAGTACAAGAGCGATCAGTCCCCCTGCCATTCCCAGAACCAGCAATGAGGCATGTAACATGGCCCAGCCATGACGGGCTTCTTTTATTAGAATCTCTTGTGAGACGAGTTGATTGGGAGACTGTTGAAGAAAATATGCGGAACTGACCAGAGCAAGAACGATCGGGATTAAAAACAAGCCGATCGCCAGTTCAGGGTCGAAGAGTGTTAAAAAAATATAGAGCACGATGACTAGCCAGGCGAGAACGAGTAACCAGTCGTGAGTCGAACTCAACAAAGGAGGCAAATTCGTCTGCTGAGCGCGATTGAAGAGATAAAAAGTGTGAGCGATCAAACCAGCAAGTGCAAAACCTTTGAGGACCACTCGATTGATCGTAGACTTTCCGCGCAACCGATAACCCTCCAACACGCCTGAGACGAGATAGCTGGCGAGAAAACAGAATACGGAGACGTTGGCCATGATATGTCGAGTGGAAAATTGAGGTTTGCTCAATTATACCCGCGCAGACGAGTCAGGTTAAAGGGAGAGCCTTGAATGTCTGCCCTCTGGCAACAGAGTTTTCCCATTCTCCGGGTTAAACCGGAGAAAATCATGCCAGAACTTAGCTAACGGGCTTCGTTTTCAAGTCCGTACTCTTCAATTTTCTTGTGCAATGTATTTCTGTTGATGCCAAGTTTGGTGGCTGTCCGTGTCTGGACACCTTGAGAAGACTTGAGAACCTGAGAAATGAGTTCTTTTTCGACCATCGAGACAACAGATTGGTAAATGTTGTCCTGATGTTGGCTGATGGACGCGGTGACGAACTCGGAACACAAATCGACAAGTCCGCGACCACTCTTTCTCCCGAGACGAACCGGCGACATCCCTTTCACGTGTCCGGGGAGAAGGTCGAGGGTCATTTTGTCGTCTGTCGAAAGAACAATAGCACGTTCGACACAATTTTGGAGCTCACGGACATTTCCGGGCCAAGCGTAAGACTTCAGATGATTTGAGACTTCAGGAGTTAACTGTAAAGGTTTTTTTCTGTTGATATGCGCATAGATTTTGAGGAAGTGTTCAACTAACTCTATGATGTCGTCTTCTCTCTCAGAGAGTGAGGGGAGATAGATCGGGACAACATTTAAACGATAGTACAAGTCTTCGCGAAAGCGTCCTTCCTCAACTTCAGTGAATAAATCACGGTTTGTCGCCGCGACAACTCGGCAATCGACACGAATCGTTTTTGTGTCTCCGACTCGTTCAAATTCCTGTTGTTGCAAAACTCGTAGCAATTTGACTTGAAGTTTGAAGCTGACTGAATTGATTTCGTCCAGGAAAATCGTTCCGCCATGAGCGGCTTCAAAACGTCCCGTGCGATTTTCATGAGCACTGGTAAAAGCACCTTTAACGTGACCAAATAATTCAGACTCAAGGAGATTTTCGCTCAGGGCACCGCAATTCACTCGAATATACGGCCCGGTTGATCTTGGGCTCAATTCATGAATTGCTTCCGCGATGAGTTCTTTTCCGGTGCCTGTCTCACCTGTCAACAAAACGGACGCAGATGATTCGGCCACTTGGCGGGTCAATTGATACACCTCGCGCATAGCAGTTGAATTACCAATCACCTGTTGTAACACGGGACTGTCGTCGACAGTGACCATGGTGAAATCTCATTCTTTTCTGCGTCGGAAACTGTTGTAGTCAATGGTTTAACTCCGAATCATCGAAGTGATCAGAAGAAAAACTAAAATGGAACAAATGCATATATCAGGCCATGATACATGTGTGCTTTAATGATAGGCTGATAAACTCGAAAAACACACTTTAGAGACAACGCAACACAAAAAAAGTGAGGATTTGGTGTTTAAATATGGTCATATTCACATTTATCGCAGATCATGTGCATATAAAATAGGCATAAATGCTTGTGGATAAGCACCGTATGGGCAGGAATTCTCAATATTAGAGAAGAGCAAGTTCATCATATCGGCAGGGGTAAGTTTGATATGACAAGGCCTATTGAGCAGATTCGAAGTTTTGCAGTCTCTCGCCAACCAACTGAGAATTTGGTTTAAGGCTTCCTATGACTGCTGCAAGAGCCGTGGCGACTTCCGGGTCAGTCGTCGATTCATGGGTATCATGCAACTCACCAGCCGCCTGGGTGTTCAATAACCATCCAAACTTTTGGATGTGATACGCTAATTGATAGGCGGCTGATCGACGTGTTTCGGGAGAATTTTGCACCAGGAGTGCCGAGGAGAGCAAAGTGCGCTGTGAGGATTCTGTGGCGATGGAAGAGAGTCCCAGTAGGCACTTCTGTGCTAACTCAGGATTGCTCAAACCACTGGTCAATGCAGTCTCTGCGGGGGTCAAATCGTAAATGTCATTTCGACGGGTGGCGGCAATGTAGGATAGCCAGTACGCGGCTGATTCAATTTGTAACTTCTTTTGCTCAGGAGAAAGGTCGGGCGTATCAATGGAAGCTAGAAACTGCTGAATCTGTTCAGCGAATAATACTGAATCAATTGTTTCGGGCATGTACATCGACAGAGAGGTGCGTCCTATTGTTTCTAGCAACTGATATTCTTGATTTGCGGGACCGTAAATAATGATGGGGAGCGATGCAGTTCTTGCATCGGCTTTAAAGTTGGTGAGCGTCTGTGACAATGACCAGCGAATGGAGTTGATATGAATGGCAATCAGTTTTACATCCATTCGGCTTGATGCAATGATAAAGCCTTCACGGCCAGTGCGAATGTTTTCTGATGTGAAGCCACGATCACCCAGTCTCTCGCCCATTTGAGCTCCACGCTCTTCATTGGGATCGATGATAATTGCTCGATTGGATCGTGTATCGTTGAGTGCCGAAGAGAGGATCGAAACAATCCGTTCATTTCCAACGAACTGCTTGTCGGGATCAATTTTTAGAATTGTGGTGGCAGCGGCAAACTGTACCCGAGGTGATGGGTAGTTTAACGCGCTCAAAAGTGAGGCCTGTCGGGCGTCGTTTAGAACCAGTTGTTGTTGAGTGGCGACTTGTCCCAGAGCCTGAAGTGACGCCAGCACTGAATAGAGATTTGTATGATCCATCGAAATACTGAGGGCTTCGGTCAATACATCCGAACCTGCTGTCAAAGCAAGGTTGTAAACAGTTCCTGGGCCGGTTGGAAGCTCACTCTCCCAACCAACGCTGTGATATTCTCTCGCCAATGCCAATGCAAGATAGGTGGCTTGAGTTGATTGGTTTTTGGGAGCCAATGCTAATGCTTGACCTGAAAAATGGCTTCCGACAACTAATGAAGCAACTTCGGGCTCGACCTGCTGTTTTGAGAGTGTTTCAACATTAGAGTCCCAGAGCCATAGCGAGACCATTTTGTCTGCATCGAGCTTCCAAGGAAATTGATTTTGAAGATGCAATTGAGTTAAGCGTGTTAATTCATCAGCGAGATTGGAGGGTGAGACGACTGATTCGGACTCAATCTTCATAATTCGTTTTATGGAAAGTCCTGCACTGAACTGACGCCCTGAAGGAACGTCGGGCCCGAAGGCGGGGAACCACAAATAACTGATCGAAGATCGATCATTCATCCAGCCCAAAGCAATGATGGAGGCGTCTTGAATTGTATCGCTCGGGGACATCACTCCGCCAATCAATACAGGGACAGCTTGCTCTCCAATTTGGACAATCGCGTAGAGTATGGCATTTCGTTTTGTGGCATCGGTTGTGGCGACAAACTCTTTAAGAAGAGCCGGGACGACAGGTGCACCCAAGTCGGTGATGGCCGTCAGTGCGATCTGTGTTTTTCCACCACCTGCAGTCAGGTCGTTGATGAGACTGTTAATTCGGTCAGGGTTTAGAGCCTGTTTGCGGAAGGCCACATTCATATTGTCCAGAAGTGTTTGGGATTCTGGTCTAAGTGCTTTGACGCGACTTAATCCGAGAAATATAGCTGGTCCATGATTGTCTCGCAGCTCCAGAATCGCGTCGTCATCAAGATTCTCTGCAAGCAGTTTTTGAAGGTACTTTTTTGCGAGGTCAGCTCGCCCAAGTTTGTTCAAAAGAATGACCGAGTCAAAAATTTCAGCGGGTGACTCAGGCTCAGACAGGAGTGGATTGTTTTCGTAGGTGTTTTTGACTTCTTCTGGCTCATCCTGTGCGAATGCAGAGACAGCACTCATTGAAACAATGAGGGTCCAGATCAGACTGTTTTTCAGGAGGTGATTCAATGTCATCAGCATCAGCGGGTGTCTCGCGATCCGCGGTTTCGAACGGCTTCGACCAGTGATAAGCATCCTTGCCTGATTGAGTTTCCGCTATCCTACGAAGAGTGGAAGAAGGAACTCAACCATAAACTCCTAAATACCGCAAATTTACAGGGTGGAAGGCACACTGTGATGATTACATCGTTCGTGTGTCCGGCGTTTTGCCGTTACAACATTCCGTCTGCGCAATCCTGCGATGTCCTTTCTATCGTGTTCTCTCTCATTCTGCTTGAGGAGCAGGTGGTTGAAAGTTCGACTCTAACAAGAGTTCCGATCGGATGACCGTCACACCTTCCCCCATAAACTCGGTTTGTTTGGGTCGTAGCGATTGTGCTGATTGTGGCGTGTGATATTTACCTTGAGAGGCACTTATTATTTGTTACAGGCAAGACAGTTCGTGCGCTATGATTTCGTCCAATGTCTCTCGGCGTCGAATCAGTCGATACTCGCCCTCATCAACGAGGACTTCAGCTCCTCGGGGACGCGAATTATAGTTGCTACTCATTGCGGAGCCGTAAGCTCCCGCACTGAATGTCGCCAGATAGTCATCTCGCTCCATTGGAGGTAATGCCCGGTCTTTGGCGAGATAATCACATGATTCGCAGATGGGACCGACAACATCGGCCGGTGTACAACCTGCGATCTCTTTTTCAACATCCAATGGCATTTCGACATTTGTTTTTACGGGCCAGAGACGATGGAAGGCATCATACATTGCGGGACGCATCAGGTCGTTCATCGCTCCGTCCTGAATCACAAACCGTTTGCCTCCTTCGTGCTTGGTATAAAGCACCTGGCTGATCAAAACGGCAGAGTTGCCGGTGATGTAGCGTCCCGGCTCAAGAGCCAGCCGACAATTGGCGGCTTTGACGCCGGGGACGATGACATCGGCATAGACCGAAGCGTCGGGGCCTTCATCGGTGTGGTAACTGATTCCAAAGCCACCACCCAGATTGATCCAGTTAATGTCGTGACCTTTGGCTCGCATCTCGGCGACAATCTCTTGGCCACGCTTTACGGCTTTTTCGTAAGGTTCTGTCGATAAAATTGGCGAACCGAGATGCATGTGAATTCCGCGCAACTCAAGATTCGGATCGGCGAGGACTTTGTCGGCCAACTGACTGGCCTTTTCGTAGTCCATGCCGAACTTGTTCCCTTTTTTACCGGTGGTTGTCTTTTGATGAGTCTTGGCGTCAATGTCGGGATTCAATCTGAGGGCGACGGGACCAATTTTGTTCATAGACGCTGCCACCGTCGAAATTCGGTCGAGTTCCGGTTCGCTTTCGACATTAAACATCAAAATCTCATTATCGAGTGCAAAGCGGATTTCGTCATCCGTTTTGCCAACACCGGCAAATGCAATTTTCGATGTATCGCCCCCTGCCCTCTTGACACGATAAAGTTCTCCTCCAGAGACAACATCAAAACTGCTGCCGGCTTCTGCCATGACTTGAAGAATCGAGAGATTCGAGTTCGACTTCACTGAATAGCAGATGACGGGATCGACATCAGTAAAGGCATCCTGAATCTGCTTGAGACGAGTCAATAAATGCGACTTTGAATAGACCCACAAAGGGGTTCCAAACTCTTCTGCAAGTCTCGCGACAGGCACGTCTTCGCAGTACAACTCTCCCTCTCGGTAAGCAAATTCAGACATCGGAGTTCTTTCGGTGATATTCAGCGTGTCGTTTGTCTTGTCTTCTCGGACATTTTGGCAGCATTAGGTTTTCGCCGTCTCACGATGTGTGGCCAGAAGTTCGGCAATCTGTACGGCGTTCGTGGCGGCCCCTTTGCGGAGATTGTCGCTGACACACCAGAAACTTAAACCGTTGGGGTGAGAGAGGTCTTTTCGGACACGACCGATGAAGACTTCGTCCGATCCATTACATTGTGAAGGCAATGGGTATTGTCCATGTGCCGTGTCGTCGATGACTGTGATTCCGGGGAATTGTGAAAATAATTCACGGGCTTTTTCGGGAGAAATGGGCTGCTCAGTTTCCACAGTAATGGTTTCGCTGTGACAGTTTGCAACTGGTATTCGCACACAGGTTGCATTGATGGCCATGTCTGGCGTGCCCAGAATTTTGCGAGTTTCGTAGACCATCTTTAACTCTTCGCTGGTGTAGCCCTCTTCTTTTTCTGATCCGATTTGCGGAATGGCATTGAATGCAATCGGGTGAGCAAAGACCTTGTACTCGTAATCTTCTTTGGCGAGATACGCTTTACTGCCGTCCCATAAATCGGCATTTCCCTGAACTCCGGCTCCACTGGTGGCTTGATAGGTCGAGACAATCACACGTTTGACGGGTGAATGATCGTGAAGAGCTTTGAGCGCTAAGACCATTTGCGTAGTGGAGCAATTGGGGCTGGCGATGATGCCTTTGGCATTCAGTGCTGCTTCGGGATTGATTTCAGGAACGACCAGCGCGACATCGTCATTCATTCGCCAAAAACCAGATTCATCAATCACAATGGCGCCCGCTTTGACGGCAGAGGGGAGGTATTCGGCTGCCGTGTCGTCTGGAGTGCTGGCAATAACCAGTTCCAGCCCTTCAAAGCAATCATGAGTGAGTTCTTCAATCGTGACATCGACACCTCGAAACGGGACGGTTGTTCCAGCACTGCGTGCGGAGGCAAACAATCGAACAGAATTGGCCGGAAACTCCCGCTCTTCGAGCAGTTTCAGGATGATGCGACCTACGGCCCCCGTGGCGCCGAGGACGCCGACCGACTCAAACATGATTTTCTCCCAGCAGAGAGCGACTCTGCTCTGAATGATCTACAAATGACAAAGCTCAGTTGGATTCCGGTGATGTTGTCCAGACAATGACCACAACGTACCGGTTCACCTTCAGACTGATGCATCAGTATATACCGGATTATGAACCGGCATCAATCGAGTAGGGAGCCACGTTGAGCCAGATCCCAGATCCTGTGATTAGAGAGTGACTGAGCGATATTTCAGCCAATTATTTAGGTTCATAAGACTAATACGAAATCATCCTGAAGATCGACAATTCGCGGACATGTCTTTCCCTCACTGGAGAATTCAACATCTTGGTAAATTTGTCAACCACACGCTGAAGCAACGAACAGGTAGCTGGATTCGCAAGAATTCAGACGAAATTCAACAACAGCGTCGCTCCTTCTGAGCTCTTGCGAGTTCAGCTACGACATACAACCGATCTCATCGGGACCGTTGGAACGGAGCAACAATAGAATCAAGACATTGAAGCGAACTCATTATGGATATCGAAACGAAAGCGGATTCGAACAGAAACAACTATTGCTCCGTCAGGCTAAATAGACATTCGTCGGATGAGCTTTTTCTACTTCAGAAGATTGAAAATCAAAGGGTCGGAAAGACTTGAGGCGATATGTGTGGCTGACGAGAAGTCGTGGGAGGCTGTGTGTCGATGCGGGACCGAAATTGTGATGGCTCCCGCCGCTGCCGCTGCCTTTGTGCCGGCTTCACTGTCCTCAAAGACGATCATTTCAGTGGGGGAGATGCCGAGTCGTTCGGCGGCGAGAAGATAGACATCGGGTTCCGGTTTCCCGCGGTCCACATCTTCCTGGGTGCAAGTGGTCTTGAAATTTGAGCGAATCTCGTATCGGCCCAATAAGTCTTCAACATACTCCCGGTGTGATGACGTTGCGACTGCCATCGGTAACGGAATCGATTTGATATGGTTCAACAAGTCGAACAGCCCAGGCATCGGCTGTAAGTGTTCGTCGAGCAGGCCCATGAAAATTTCTTGTGACTCGACGATCAAGGCGCCGATGGATTCGTCAAGTCCCGTCATGTCGAGCATGTTACGAAAGGCTTCCGGGGCTCGTCGCCCCAGCATCGAATTGCGGATCTCGTCTGTCATCTTCAGGGAACGGCGATTCAGCAATTCATTGCCGGCAATGTCGAAAACATTTTCAGTATTAAACATCAGCCCATCGAGATCGAAGACGGCGGCAGAAATCGGCATCAGTGGGAATCCTCAATGGGGGCGCACCGGTAACTGCAATCGAGAAGATCGACCGGATGGTAGACAGGCAGCGGCTCGCCTTTGTTTTTGAGTACGGCTTGAATCTGAAGAGAACATCCCGCGTTGCCCGTGATCACCGCTTCTGGTTCCGCTTGGAGGATGTTCTTCACTTTTCTTTGTCCGAGTCGATCCGCCATTTCAGGTTCTGTCAGGTTGTAACTTCCGGCCGCACCGCAACAGATTTCTGATTCAGCCAGTGGGGTCAGTGTCAGCCCGGGAATCAGGGATAACAGTTCGCGGGGTTGAGATCGGATTTGCTGCGCGTGGCAAAGATGACAGGCATCGTGATAAACGGCATTCAGAGGGATCTCGCCTTTCGGCTCGCGAGGCCCCAGTTCCATGAGGAATTCGGAAATGTCTTGGACCTTGGCTGTGAATTGGGACAGCTTGACGGCGGTGGCTTCATCGGTTCCTTCGATTTCTTCGGCCAAGTGGTGATACTCTTTCAGCATCGCGCCACAGCCGGCCACATTGATGATGATGGCATCCAAATCTTCGGACAAAAAGGCTTCTGCATTCTGGCGTGCGAATTCGAGTGCAGGTTTTTCGGCTCCCGAATGGTAATGAATGGCTCCACAACAACCTTGTGTGTTGGGGATTACCACTTCGCAGCCGTTCTCTTGAAGCACTCGTGCGGTGGCTCGATTGGTCTGAGAGAACATGGCTTCCGCAACACAGCCTGTGAATAATCCCACTCTCGCTCGTTTCTCACCCTTTGCCGGAAGCGTATGAGGGAACTGTTTACCACGACGCTGAAGCTTGGGAAGTTGCTGATAGAGCCTGCGGAGTTTCGTTGGCAAAAGCTTCGGCAAGCCAATGGCGTCAATGGCCCGGTCGAGCTTTAAGTCTTGCATCATCCGAGCCGGCGCCAATGCCCATCTCAATTTCTTGGGATAGGGAAACAGTCCATGCAAGAAAATGGACTGAAACCAACCACCTGTCTTCTTTCCCGTGGCCGCATCACGCTTATGAGTATCCACTCGAAACGGTTCGATGAGTCTGCCGTACTGTACTCCTGACGGACAGGCCGTCTCGCAACTTCGACAATCAAGGCACAAGTCGAGATGTTTTTGGACGGTGTCTGTCAATTCAATACGTTCATCGACGACTGCTCGCATGAGATAAATTCGGCCACGAGGAGAGTTGTTCTCATCTCCCGTTTCCAGATACGTCGGGCAGGCCGATGTGCATAAGCCGCAATGAACACAATCGAGGAATTTCGTGTAATCGATCTTCCCACCGACAATCGGCAACGCATGATCGATGGGAGGATCTTGAAGAGTATCAGAAGTTGGCGGTGATGGATTATTCAAAAGGAGTCCCTCCGGGATTAAGAAGACCTGAAGGATCGAGAGACTCTTTAATAGTTTTCATGACACTCCACGATTGTTCTGCCCTTCCCCACCAACTGAGTTCTGAAGCAATCGGTTCTTCTGCGTTCAACAGAATCAGGTTCCCTCCATCATTGTGAGTATGAGCCGAAAGCTCGTTGAGGACAGATTTTTGAGCTTCATGGCCAATGTCATCGGGCAGATGACCGATGACAATGCCGTTCCCTAAACGGGCAACAGCGCTGATGTTTCGTGATGTGCAATATTCCAGGAAACTGGCGACTCGAGAAGGTCGCATGTTGGCCTGGAATGTTGCCGGCACATCTCCACCGTCGGGAAACTCGGTGAGGGTTCCCAACAACAATATTGATGATTCGTCGCCTACCTCTTCGATCGAGCGAACTCCGGGATGATCAAGCTCGGAGCGAAGCATGCCGATTTGCCACAGGAGTTCTTTTTCGGTTCCTTCATAAAAAACCAGCATCACGGGATGGTCGGTGGGGAAGTTGATACGGGCATCGGCGACGACGAATTGACAAGCTGCGGGAGTGAAGGCTTCCATGGCAACGGGGCGAGTCGCAGAGTTCAGCATTTTTTCACAAAGCAGATCTATCGTTTCAAAGGATTCGCAGTTAATCCAGACTGCTTCCAAATGGTCCTGTTTGGGTTTTACTTTGAGTGTGATTTCGGTCAGCACACCTAAACTTCCCCGCGAGCCGATCATCAATTTGCAGAGATCATATCCGGCGACATTTTTGACAACTCGTCCTCCGGCGTGGAATTCCTTGCCTTCGGCATCAACTGCCGTCATTCCGATCAGATAGTCGCGAAATGTTCCCTGTCCATATCGGCGTGGGCCGCTGACATTACAGGAGATTGCCCCACCGATGGTCGCTCGCTGATTGTGAGAGATGTCGATGGGTAATTCCTGATTTTCGTTCGCAAGAATTTCTGAGAGATCCGAGGTCCGCATCCCTGCCCCAACGGTAATCGTCATATCACGTGCCGGATAATCGATGACGTTTGCGATTTGATGAGTCGAAAGCAGGGCTGCTGTTGTTTGTTGTGGCCCAAGGAATTGGAGTGACGTTCTACCACCAACCGGAAATACTTGGGCGCGTTCTCCCTTTGAATTGTCACGCAGGAAACGTGCCAGCTCTTTTGCCGAGACTGGAGAGAATTCCGTCATTGTTTTCTGACTCTTGGACATACTGCAATAAATCGGTCAAAGGAATTGTAAATCAGGCGTGTGCCTGTTTACCGGGGTGACTGCGTTCAATGTGTTCCATGCCACAAGCTCCAGCCGTTGGCAGCATCTTGCTTGGACTACAACACCCGGTCGGATTCATCGCGATGCGAATGCGCCCCATGATCTCCAGATCATTTTCTGTGAACAAACGGCTCATGAAACTGATTTTTTCGACACCAATTCCGTGTTCACCGGTGACACTTCCTCCGAGATCAATGCAGCGATTTAATATTTCGTCGCTGGCTGCCATCACGCGTTTGATTTGTTCGGGATCACGTTCGTCAAAAAGCAATATCGGATGGATGTTTCCATCTCCTGCGTGGAAGACATTCACGACTCGAATTCCATGTCGTTCGGATGACTCGGTAATGCAATCGAGGATTTCAGGGAGTTTTGTGCGAGGCACGACACCATCTTGAGTGCAGTAGCTGGGGCTGAGTCGACCAATCGCACCAAACGCCTGCTTCCGGCACTTCCACAGAAGCTGACGTTCAGCTTCGGTCCCGGCGCGGCGGACTTCTCTCGCTCCATTTTCTGAACACAACCGTTCGATGTCCAACGCATCTTGCTCCACAGAGACTTCCAAGCCATCTGTTTCGATGAGCAGGACGGCACCCGCGTCGAGAGGAAAGCCGAAATGAAATGCCTCTTCCAACGCGGCGATAATTCCTTGATCCATCATTTCGAGTGCGGCGGGAACAATGCCAGCCCCGATGATTGCCGAGATGGTTTCGGTGGCATCTTTAACGGTTTCAAAAATTGCCAAAAGTGTTCGATGAGCTGCCGGGTCGCGTGTTAATCGAACCCAGATTTTCGTACAGATTCCAAATGTTCCTTCACTGCCTACAAACATGCCCGTCAAATCGTAGCCGGGCATTTCTTCCTGAGGTCCACCGAGACGCATGAGTTCGCCTTGAGGAGAAACATATTCGATTCCGAGAACATGATTGACCGTGACGCCGTATTTAAGCGTGTGCGGCCCTCCCGAGTTAGTGGCAACATTGCCGCCTAAAGTACAGGCTCCTTGACTGGATGGGTCGGGAGCATAGTGATAGCCACTTCCTTTTAACGCTTGTGTCAGATGAACATTCACAAGTCCCGGTTCGACAATTGCATAGCGGTCGCGATAATTGATTTCAAGAATCTCTCGCATTCGGGTGAGAGTGATCATCACTCCGCCGCCAACTGGCAAAGTTCCACCGGCTAAAGATGTTCCTGCACCTCTCGGCACAAAGGGAACCTTCAGATCGTTACAGATTTTGACCAGCTCGATGATTTGAGCTGTTGTTCTTGGAAAAACAACGACATCAGGCACGTTTTTTTCGACGACATAGCCGTCGCATTCGTAGACGATGAGTTCTTCCGGTCGGTACAGCAGTCCGTCTTCTCCAACGACATCGCGAAATCGGCGAATGAGTTGCTCGGCGGATGATTCAGTAGTGGAGGACATGTTGCAGGCTTCAAATGTGTTAGACTGATCTGCGAGGGGTAGGGCGAATTAGTAGCTAAATCCATTTTTCCGTATGTGGACAAAAGGCTCATCCGCGTCAAATGCAGATCCCTTCACCGCGTTTTCTATTTGTAAAAAGAAGATCGTATGATCGCCTGTTTCAATCGATTGAATAATCGTCCCTTCAAGTGAGCCGAGTGCGTCTGCCAATAATGGAACACCAGTTGTCCCGCGAGTGATTTCAATTCCGTCAAACGCAGGAACAACTGGGTCAAACCCTTTTCCAAATTGCTTGAAGAAAGAGCCGCTTTTCGATTTACCGACGAGTGAAACAGCAGCGACCTGCGTCTTTTGCAACCAGTCGTTGAGATATCGTTTGGTGTTGACTGCGACTGAAACAATGGGTGGTTCAAAAGAGGCCTGTTGAACCCAGCTTGCCAGCATGCCGGTTTCGTTTCCTTCACCGTCGTTGGCTGTCAAAATAAAAACACCACTGGGAGTTTTTCCCAGAATCGGAGCGATCAGGTCGCGTTGCTCATCGGTCAATACAGAGTCTGTCATGATTATCCCGTTTAAGAACTTCTCCCTCAGATTGTACATATTCTAAGTGAAGGGGACCTCGATGCAACGACGAGAGCCGAATCGGAGAGACGAACCACTAAAAGAAATGAATTTCTCGGTGAAATAAGCGGTTCAGTTCAATGAGCGATCTTTGTTTTGGACAATTTGAGAAGGATTGTCGGGAGAAGGCAGTGCGATTTGGCCTTCTTCAAGAGCATTGAGTTTTTGCTTCGAAACTCCAAGTGCCAATGTTTCTTGTCGAGTTTCGGCGATTTGATGAGTGAGTTCTTCCTGCTCGACGCGGCTGGCGATCATATCGTTTTGTAACACTCGGTTCTGCTGATCGATGTTCAAACCAGACATCGAGATCAGGATGACGAACGTGACTGCGATCAAGAATCGAACGTACATAGTTTCATTTTTCGCGAGAGTGAACGGGAAGTCCTATTCCCTTACAAATTTCACTCGGCTGGCATCATGGGGGAGCTTCAATAACGTATTGATTTTCAAGTTGTTCGGATTAGGAAGACTCTTTCGATTGAGTTCGTAAATCTGAATCCAGCGACTGGCACGTCCCAAATATTTCTGGGCAATGCCAGTGAGTGTATCGTTCTTTTGGACGCGATAGACGGGTGTGCCAGACTCATCGTTGAAGTAGATTTGATTCTGTTCGGCGGAAGCCTTCACGATGGTTGCCGGATTGGTGGATCGTTTTGTACTCACAAGATGTGGATATCGTCGTTCCAGATCATTCGTGGAAGGAATCTGAATGGCGGTTCTCGCTGTCATATTTTCGGGATTGGGAATGGCCTTCTCGTTGAACTCTGCCAAGGCGCGATAGTACAACGGCGATCCATAGGCTTGACGAGAAATACTCCAATAACTGTCGCCACTTTGCACCTTGTATGTGCCGTCTTGTTGCAAGTGGAACGGTTCGGATTTTTGCTCAATTTTCGGTTCGGAAAAGGGATCATCAAGACTCAATGAAGAGAATTTCTGTGGGGCAGAGCCTGAAGAGGAAGCCGAGTTGAGGTCGGCAAGAGTCCCCTTCTTTTTGGTGTTGGGAAACTCGGGGGTGACGTTTGTCATACTCGATGCTTGTGCTGATCCGGCAGGAATTGACTCGAACTGACCAAACGGGTTCGGCTCAGCAGGTGACTTTTTCGCGTTAGGAACCGGTTCTAAAATTGGCAGTGGATCCTGAAACGTGTCAAACGTGGTAACGGCGGGTGAATCACTTTCTTTGGGGATAATGACCGGCGTGTTCTCGCTCGGTTCAGAAAACGGATCATTATCAGGCCGGATTGCAGGCGTACTGTCAACGACTGTTTGCTTGGGAGTTTGTTTGATTTCCTTGACGGGCATCTTTCCAAACGGATCATCAACCGCGATAAAAGGGTCTGACTCTAAAGGTTTTGCTTCCTCTGTTTGGGCCACTTTCGGAGTGGCTTCGGTCTCGGGAAGTTTGGCAGATGTCTGACTCTCTGAGGTTTTTGGTTTCTTCTCTACCAACTCCACCTCCGCTCCAAATGGATCGAAAGGATCTGTTTGAGGCTGTGATTCATTGGTTTTCAATTTCGCAGAAGCCTCCGAACTCATGTTTTTGGTGACAGACTCTTCGCCAAACGGGTCAAAGGGATCCGGTTGACTGCTATCATCCGAAGGTGCTTCTGATTTGTTTGCGTCGGCCAGTTCGCCGGTTGGCTCGACGGGAATTTCCAACGTGGGGATATTGGCTTTTTTCGGTTGCGACTTTGAAACGACCTCTGCAAAAGGATTATCATCGGGGAAAGCGGCGGTCTTGAGTTCGGCTTTGTTGTTATTTTGCACAACTTCTGTAGTCACAGCCGGCTCTGATTGATTACCGAACGGGTCGAATTCTGCTTTAGAAGTCTCTTCGCTTTCTACGACAGCTTCTTTTGTTTTATTGGAGGCATTGGGCTGCAAGACGACTTCTTCAACGTCTTTTGATTCAGACGGAGTGTCGTCCATTTTTGCGACTGTCCCGGATTGTTGGTGTTTCCATTGCTGCCACACCATGAAACTGAATCCGCAGATCAGAATACAAATGAGAGAAAGCCCGGCTTTGGCTTCCAGGCTGAAGAATCCCGAAGATTCTTCTTCGGGCTCTTGTTCCACGGATGTTTTATTTTCGTTCGGCTTATTTTCGTTTGACATAGTGATATCACTCAATTCTGAGGGTTCTTCGAAATCAGTTTGGCCGCTCGGAGCTTTGCTGATCGGCTGCGCGGATTCATTTTTTGCTCGTTGGGACGAGGAGTGATCGGCTTGGTTGTCAGGTTTTCCCATTGGCTTTGATCCTGAAATGCTCGTTTCACGAGTCGGTCTTCCAATGAATGAAATGTGATGACTGCCAAAATTCCGTTCAAGTTGAGGCAGTCTGGGAATGTTTGTGTGATGGCACGTTGGACATGTTGAAGTTCGTTGTTCACGGCGATTCGTAATGCTTGATAGACGCGAGTGGCAGGGTGTTTTTCAGACTGTCGTAAAACCGTCTCGGGAATTGCTGATTCCACGATCTGATTCAAATCCTGAACGGTTTCGATGGGTGATTGAGTGCGCCTCTTGATAATGGCGTCGGTAATGGATGTGGAAAACTTCTCTTCTCCATAATCTTCAAAAATCTGTATCAACTCGGCCTTGCTTGCTGTGTTGATCAATTCGCTGGCAGACTCTCCGTGCGATTCATCAAATCTCATGTCGAGTCGTCCTGATGTCGAAAATCCAAACCCTCGCTCTGCATGTTCTAGTTGGTCTGACGATAACCCCAAGTCCACCAGAATACGGTCAACACCTGAAAGGTGCAGTTGTTTAAGTACCTCTGGAAGATCTGCATAGCTGGAATGTTTCAATGTTACGTTGTCTTGAGGCAATTTTTGACTTGCGAACTGAAGCATCATCGGGTCGCGATCCAAGCCGATCAGTTGTCCTTTGTCTCCGATTTGTTTGATGATCTGTTGGCTGTGTCCCCCTGCTCCAACCGTTCCATCGACGACAGTCAGATTGGATGACAAATCAAGTTGTTGAATGGTTTCCCTTAGCAGGACCGGTTTATGTTTTGATGGTGATGGAGCGGAATCGTCAGGCAAGGCCGCCATCGTTCATGTCCTGATGTGATCAAATGGATGAAAATTATCTGATTGACTGAGATGTCAATGCGCGCGAGTTATAGCGGACTTGCACAGATAAGAGAAGAGCAAGATCTCGGCAGCAGCAGTAAAATGACGGGAGCCAGACGCCTCGGTTCTCATCCATGATCCCCGAATTGAGGCGTCGGCCTGAATTCAAATCCTGTCACAGAGTTGTCTGCATCCCATCCTGGCGGAGCATCCCTGCTCGCCTGAAATCCGCAAGCCCGGTTTGCCGGCGGAAGCATCTATATGTTGTTTTGCGTATTTTAGGTTGATTGCGTGATATTTAGTTAACTGAGTGCATTACGAGCCACTTCATCGAATTTCGATTCATTGGCCGATTGAAATTCTGACCACTTTTGCAAGTTCCAAATCTCAGCTCGATTTCGAACTCCGATCAAAATCACTTCCCGTTGCAAAGTAACCTCTTTAATGAAACGCGTTGGTAAGCGAATTCGACCTTGTGAGTCAATGGAGACGTATTCAGCACTGGAAAAAAACAGTCGCTCGAATTTGCGAAACTCGTCCTCGCTGGAAGTACGCTCTCTCAGACGCTCTGCAAAACTTTGAAATTCCTCCGGTGAATAAAGTTCCAGGCAATCATCATATCCTTTGGTGATGTACAGGCTTGTCGGGACTGGTGTGGAAAATTCCTCGCGCAGTGCTTTGGGGATTGCGAGACGATCTTTTTGATCAATCGACCGTTCGTATTGTCCAGATAGGGCCATTTCTCCACAAACTCCCACAAAACACCATTTGGCCACATCATAGCGAAGGCACAGTACGCTGCAACCTGAATTTGTGGGAAGCGCATGGTATCAGCAGGTTTTGCACAATTGCGGAGAGCGCAGCTCTTTACCAGATATAGGATTCAGGAAAGTAGACGAAAATTACTGAATCAAAATCCCCCGAAGCTGTCGGAGCATTTTTCAGCGTTGACTTAGCAACTCATGGTAGAGGTCTTCGTATGAAGACACAGTTGCTTGCCAAGTCATACCTTTTTCGAGTGCTGACTGCGCACGAGAAGCCAACTCTTTGAGTTCGGTGATCGCTTCCTCGGAATTTAGTATCGAGTCTAAAAAGTCCGTGATATCAGGTGCATAGTCGAGCATCAGAAATCCCCACTCCCCTCCCCTGAGAGCATCTCGATTACCGGGATTCTCCGTCGCGATGACCGGTAATCCTGCGGCTAACGCTTCCAGGATGACATTGGGGGAGCCTTCCCACGCGGAAGTATGCAGCAGCAGTTTGGAGCCGCGCATCAGTTCGGGAACATCGTCACGGGTCCCCAGGCAATGAACTCTGTCAGCAACACCATGCTGATTGGCCAACTCGTTAATCTTTGCTTCATGAGGGCCAATACCGGCGAACGTGAGGTGTAACAGCGAGTTGTCTTCGAAGAGAGGTAAACAGGCTTGGAACGCAAGCAGCGGACGTTTTTGCTCATCCAGTCGTCCGACAGCGAGAATGACTTCGGCATCAGCAGGCAGTCCCAGTGATTTCCAGTTGATTGAGGTAGCCGTCGAAAACCGTTCTACCTCGACGCCGTTCGGAATCACCCGTAATTTGTCAGAGGAGATTCCCCCCGACTCTCGGGAAAACTTTGCGACGCTGGGTGAGACACACACATTCGTATTCACAAAATGTTGTGTCCAGCGATCAAGGCGCAATCGCATAGGATGACGCTCTTCTGAAACCCGAATGCCACTCACAACGATGGGCACTCCGGCTCTCCAGGCAGCAATTCTTCCTGCGATATTGGAGTGGTGTAGAAATGTTTGCAGAATCTGGGGGCGATCTTCTTTCAGTCGAGATGAGAATCTGCCAATCAGGCCAAGATCCCATTTGCCACCCGCGTCGAGAAAGTGGACAGGAATGCCCGTGTCGGTAATGGTCTCAGCCAACTCCCCCCGGCCTGAGAGGCAATAGACCGTGGGAGTCCAGACGGATCGGTCGAGCCGAGTCACCAGTTGAGTGAATGCTCGCTCTGCTCCGCCGGGATCTAACTCCGTGATGGCGAAACCAATCGGGATGGTGTGGAAATCGGTCATATTTTACTCGATTGGTCGGTCAGCCTCGCCGGATTGCTTCTGGTGGCTTATACTCATTGATTCCTGCACGTAAAGCGTGCTTCACACAATCATTTACGAACGTCAGCACTCATTCGATGGATCAACTTTCTGATTACGATTACAAACTTCCCCAAGAGTTAATTGCCTCGAAGCCGGCCAGGCATCGTGCGGACGCGCGATTATTGGTGATTGATCGTAAAAGTGGCACTTGGGAACACAAAAAAGTTAGCGACCTTCCTAGTTACGTTCGTCCGAATGATGCGATGGTCTTGAATAATACTCGAGTCTTGCCAGCCCGACTGTTAGGAAAAAGATCCAGTACAGGAGGGCAATGGGAGGGATTGTTTCTCAGAGTGAATGAGGATGGAACTTGGGCGATGTTGGGGAAGACGAAGGGCAAGATTCAGGTTGGCGAAATTGTGGAAATCTATCCTGCTCATGAGCCTGAGTCTTCGGATCGCTTACGCCTTACGTTGACGGCGAGAGGGTCGGGAGGTGAATGGTCCGCGCAGCCCGAGACTCAAGAATCACATCTGGAATTGTTGCAGAAGTTTGGCACGATGCCTTTGCCCCCCTACATGCGGAAAAAGCTGGCCACCGATCGGGATTTTCGCCGTTATCAAACAACCTTCGCTGAACGTCCGGGGTCTGTCGCCGCCCCCACAGCGGGATTACATTTCACACAAGAGCTCCTCACGCAAATCCAATCTGAGGGAGTGTCTGTTTCCCATGTGACATTACATATCGGGATTGGTACATTCCGTCCGATCTCTGCAGAGTCGCTGGCTGATCACACAATGCATTCAGAATGGTGTGAACTCTCGGAACAGACTGCTCAACTGCTTGTCGATCAAAAAGCGGCAGGCGGACGAGTGATTGCTGTTGGCACGACGTCCGTCAGGACATTGGAATCTGCAGCGCGACAGAGTCCTCTCAAACCGTTCATCGGGGAGACCGATTTATTTATCCGTCCACCGTATGAATTTCAAGCGGTGGACATGTTGATGACCAATTTTCATCTTCCAAAGTCGTCGCTGTTGGTTCTGGTTTCAGCATTCGCAGGACGTGAACTGATTATGGAAGCCTATCAAGCCGCGATCCAAGAGAAATATCGATTTTATAGTTACGGCGATGCTATGTTGATTCTTTAGTCGAATGGAAAAGCAGATGAGTAATTTTTGTTTGGCACTTTGTCGGTTTTGTCTTTCGGCTTGGTTGGGGGCGGCTGCATTATTTGTCACCGCGGGAGTCGCAGAAATCAAATCCAACAAATTTGATGCAGCGACGATTAACGAATTGGTGGTGGCTCGGTTTCCCCATTATTACAACTTTGGTTTCACGTTGGTCGGGATTGCTTGCGTGACATCGTTTTTGTGCCTTAAGAATTCAGGGTGGAGCAAACGACGTTCAGTGATCACTGGTGCAACATCTTTGCTTGCCTTGATGATCATGCTGGTCGATTATTATCAAATTTTTCTGCCACTCATGGAAATGATGAAAGCCGATACTTTGAATGCAGATTTTGAGCCCTATCACAATGCCAGTAAAAATATTAACATGCTGAGCCTCTCGATTCTGTTGGTGTCGGCTTGGGTTGCCTGTTGGCCCGGTCCGAAGAATAGGCTTGTCGATCCTGGCGAATCCTGAAAACGGCTTGCATCTGCTGCCGATTTTCCGCACTCTGGCTTTTCTGTATCTGATTTTCTGATAGAGAGGCCCACGATGAAAATGTCTTACGTTCTTCTCATTCTATTTGCGTTCTCAATCAGCGCATCAGCGCAGGAGAAGACCACCCCGACCGCTCAACCGGATGTCTGGCGGTATTCGCTCATTGACGCCGAGTCGCAGACTCATCTTGAAGAGTTCTCACTTTCGAATCTCGACTTGCCAGAGACTGGAGATGCGAAGTGGTCGATTACGATGAAAACATTGGCAGGAGGTAAGCAAGATGGGGTCCGCTTCATCTCGGTTGTTCACGAGAATCTCAGCTTCTCAGTCATACCAACCCGTGGGTTAAGTATTTATGAAGTGAAATCTGGCGATGTGCGTCTTGGCTGGGATTCCCCCATTAAAGAACATGTGCATCCACAGTACATCAATCTTGATTCACGTGGAGGGTTGGGTTGGCTCGATGGCTTCAATGAATGGATGGTTCGCTGCGGATTGGAATATGCAGGACATCCCGGGCTCGATGAATTCACGACAAATACGGGGGATGCCGGGACCATGGATCTGACGCTGCATGGGAAAGTTGGGAACATTCCTGCTTCAACAGTCGAAGTGTTGATCGAAAAAAAATCGCCACATCGGATTCACATTCGAGGAGTCGTCCATGAGCGATTGTTCTTTGGTCCCAAGCTGATGCTTGCCACAGATCTCTCCACTGTGCCGGGAGAAGCTTCGTTACGTGTTCACGATACTGTGACCAATCTGGGGGCCTCCCTTCAGGAAATGCAGTTGATCTATCATGCGAATTATGGTCGTGGTCTTTTGGAGAAAGGTGCGAAGGTCTTTGCTCCTGTCAATTTGATTTCACCCATGAATGACCATGCTGCGAAGGCCATGACAACATGGGATACTTATCAGGAACCAACGCCCGGTTTTGTTGAGGAAGTCTTTTTAATTCACCCGTATGCGAATCCTAAAGGACAGACAGGCGTGCTGCTTCAAAATGCCAACGGAGATCGAGGCTCCTCGATACATTGGAATGTGAAAGAACTGCCTTATCTGACAATCTGGAAGAACACCGTGGCAGAAGCTGATGGGTATGTCACTGGTCTCGAACCGGCCACCGGGTTTCCGTACAACCGGAAAGTAGAACGAGAGGCGGGAAGAGTCCCTGTCTTAGAGCCGGGAGCTTCTCGAAGTTTCACATTGGATTATCATCTTCATAAAGACGAAGAAAGCGTGAAGCAGGTCCAGCAGCAGATCAAGGCGTATCAAGGAATTCGTCCAACAACAGTCGAAAACAGACCACTCTCACAGTGATGGAAGCCGCGTTGTTCGCAGTTTTTGTTCTCACAACTGCCTGAGACAGTTCAGCCCGTGATACCCGCTTCGGTGCGAACCGGAAGATCACGCCAACGAAACTCCATATCGACGGCAGCTTTGGCAAGCATCATCATCATGTCTTCATCCATCGAGGGGCATGGGAGATGAGGAGCTGCTTCGCGAGTGTTGCTGGTATCGAATTGGGGGTCGTTTTTCCAATAGGAACTGTAGACCTGCATGTTTTCATAAAACATACGTTCGAATTCGTTCGGATTTTCGACGTGTGTTTCGGCGCCAACCAGTTGAGTGAAGTCACCTGTGTTGTTGACCGAAGTTAACACATTCATGATCGTTTGGGTGGTCACTGGGTTTTGAGGAGTCAAATGGTACGTCTGATTGTGTAATTGTTGTTGGCTCACCGTATAGCTAATGAACGAGGAAACCCAATCGACAGGCACCAGATTTTTATCTTCTGTGCCATCGAGAGTAACACGAAATTGTAAATCCTGGTGATCGCCGGGAAGTTGTTTAAGCCCTTTGGAAACCACATAGGCAAGTTGCAACGCGGCGTAAAAGCCATGAAAGGTTGTCGTGAATCCATTTTCGGAATCACCGACAATAATCGATGGGCGATAGATAGTTTGAGAATCCAGGAACTCTGCGGATCTGATCAGCTTCTCAGCTTCTAGTTTGCTCCATTCGTAATCGTTGCTGAGCGTTTGCCCTTCGTCGAGTTCATTCTCGTAGATCGTTCCCTGTCGTGCTCCGCAAACATAGGCCGTAGAAACATGATGGAAGTTCCGGATTTCTGTGTCACGACAGAACTTCAGCAGATTCTCTGTTCCAGTCAGGTTTGTTTTCCAAGGCTCCGCATCTCTCGGGCCACTCACAAAACTCAAACTGGCGGCATTGTGGAGAACAGAGGAGCAATGAGTTTTAACCCATTCTTCTGCTTCGGTCGAAAGTCCAAGTGACTCTTCCGAAAGATCGCTCTCAATGACATGAGGACGAGGGAGTTGTTGTTTCAGTTGTTGCTCCCAAGATGCGAGCATGTTTTCAACTCGATCAGAGGCAGACTGGCGACGGGTTGGTCGAACCAAGACTGCCAACGGAATTTCTAACTGAAGCAAATCTTTGAGCAGATACCGTCCTAAGAGTCCGGTGCAGCCGGTCAAAAGAAGGAAATCTGAGTCGTTGTTAAAAGAATCTGTGCTCATAATTCAAATACTGGTACTGGTGTGCGGGCAGTAATTGGGGTCGTCGTTCGTAAACGCCGCAGGTGACTATATTAACGTAGCTTCTTTCTCAGGGAATCACAAATTCTGGCGCTTCATAACTTTCCGTCGGTTCGTCTATGTGAGAGGCCGATTTTACCGGTCGGGCTGCTTCATATTCTTTCAGCGAATATTCAGGCAATAACTGGTTGATTCGCATTTCAATATTTGTGAGTTGGTCTCCCTGATCGCGTGCCACAAAAGTAATAGCTCGGCCTTGTGCGTCCGAAGAAAGACGACCGGTTCGCCCCACGCGGTGCAAATAATCATCACAAAATTCTGGGATATCATAGTTAACAATGTGGGAAATTCCACTGATATCAATGCCTCGACCGACCACATCCGTGGCAATGAGCATTCTGATATCACCTTTTCGGAATTTCTGCATTACGCGGTCCCTCTTGCTCTGAGGGAGGTCCCCGTGCATCGAGGCGACATTGTTGCCCAGTTTTTTAATAAATTTACCGTACATTTTGTCTGCACCGATTTTTGTTCGCGTGAAGACAATGACCTGTTGAGGTCGTTCCTGTCTCAGGACATGAACGAGTGCGCCAAACTTGCGGTCGGGATCGGCAGTGAGAAAGTATTGTTCGATTTGTTGTGCGGGTGCATCCCCTTCAGTGACATCTACTTTTTCAGGAGACTGCATGTACTTGGCGCTGATTTCTTCGATCTCGGGAGCCATTGTGGCTGACAGTAAAAGTGTCTGACGTTTCTTGGGGCAACGGCGTAAAATCTTCTCGATATCAGGGCGAAAGCCAATGTCCAGCATGCGGTCTGCTTCATCCAGAACCACAACCTTGATCGATTTCAACTGTAATTCGCGACGATTGATCAAGTCGATGATTCGACCCGGAGTCCCTACGATCAGATGGGGTCCCTTTTTCAGTTGGTTAATCTGTGTGCGAATGGGACGGCCACCCACCAGGCAAACAGTGTTACATGGTGAATGAATGGAGAGCTTCTCCGCTTCTTTGGAGACCTGTTCGCTGAGTTCTCTGGTTGGTGTGAGGATAAGTGCTTGTGGGATGTTCTCAGTGAGATCGATCTGTTCAAGAATCGGCATCACAAACGCTGTCGTCTTCCCGGTTCCGGTTCGAGCGAGACCAATTGCATCCTTCCCTTGCACTGCAATGGGAATAAAAGCGGCTTGAATGGGGCTTGGTTTCTCAAACTCAGCCGCTTTGATGGCACTGAGAGAAGAGGGATTTAATCCGAGACTTTCGAAGGTCGAATCTTCATTTTGGACTTCGTCAGATGAACTCACAGGCTAGTGTTTTCCCGATTCGATCTTGTTTAATCAGCCAAGATAGCGACTCTTAGGCAACAAACAGGCTACCGCTTGTAACATCTTCAGTCAACGCGGGGGAATCATCGATCAGATGTATCGCCAAACGCGGAGAGAATACGATTTCCCGTGCAACGTGGACAACTGTTTGGAGTATCGTTATCCATGTGATGATATCCACAGCCGAGACAAATCCAGATTGATGATAAGTCGTTAGCAACGCGGTTAATATCGCTTAAGTCGCTTTCCATAGTAGGTTTACCGTCCTTGGTCTGATCCCGATGTGGTTGCGGAAATGCCATGAAATTCCCGTTAAGTCGATTCGAATCTTCTGTACATGAGGATTCGATGTCAGCGGATACGGCGAGCGAAAGATTGAATGAGCAATGAAGATGCCAGAAAGAACATATTTAATGGAGTCACTTGGAAATTCCGTCAATTGCACCAAAAACACTTGAAACCCAGATCAGCACAGACATTGATTGTTCCTGAATATGGCTTGGTGGTCGGAATTAAGTGGGTAAAAGTCTGTTGTCCACCTTGTCACCCGATAAAATTCTCATAAAATATCGACCAGCAGACAAAAAACTGCGAACGAGACTGTTTTTTGAGCAGTCTGCACTAATCACATGCAAAAATATCGATGATACGAGTTTATGTATGTAATGATGGTGCAAGTGACAAGCTCGACAGAGGTTACTTTCAGGGGGCGATCGGCTTCGACTGGATGACTGTAAGTTGAGGTGGCGTGTCGTGGTTGATCAGTTGGCCACGTAAAAAACTGATCAAACAACAATTGCCAAACCTTCTTTGGCTTTGGCTGCATAACATGCAGTCACCGGCTTTCGGAATCCCCGCCTGAGGAGTCCGACAAGCTGGTCACAAAATTAGGCTGGCTTCCATTCACCGCCCGCTACGGTGGAAGCGAGACACGTTGTGGGCTGGCTGAGTGAGGCTTTGTTTGTTGAGCCAAGCTTAGTGAGATTAATCAATAGACTACACACGTAGAGGCTTCAGCCGAGGCATCACAGGACGCGGGTTCGATTCCCGCCGCCTCCAATATGGCACCGCCAATGACTGGCGGTGCCTTTTTTTGTCTCCCGTTGCCAGAAGGTGACTCATCATCAGTACTTGCGTGATCTTCGTTTTCGCCAGTAGAGTGACATTCACTGCCCTCGGGCGTCTCGGCCTGCCCCTCGCAGACGCGTGATTTGCTGCAAATATGCTGCGACGAACTGGAAATATGCTGCGACTCTGACTCAGTTGGGCGGCGGGTTTCCAGCCATTTCGGATCGGTGGGCAGGTTCTGAATACCCTTCGCCTGATCCTCCAATCCGATGTGCGTGTACCGCATCGTCATCTTCACGTCGGCATGTCGAGCCAACTCGCGAGTGACGACTAGTGAAGTACCGTTCCTCAGCAGTCCCGTGATGTAAGTGTGCCGCCCAGCCGCATGGAAGTCAGCATCGCCATCTTTCGTGCTGAAAGGGATTCCAGCAGCTTCGAGATCTTTACGAATCATCGTGTAGGCTTTCCTTTTGCCCAGTTTGGGAAAAAGTGGCTCTCCGAGCGGGTATTCTGGCAACCACTGTTTCAGAAGAGAAGCAAGTTGTGGATGAAGTGGAAGGACATCTTTTTTGCGATGTTTTGAGTTTTTCGCTTCGAGTGTCAGGGTGGGCGGCTCCGATTCAAGCTGAAAACTCTCCGGAGTCAGGCTGGCAATTTCTCCTTTTCGAAGTCCTGTCAGGTAGCTGAGGAGGTAAATCCGGGCTCGTTGCTCACCAGAGTAGCATTGGTAACTCTTCGTACTTGTGCGGGCGGCATCGACCAACAGTGACATTACCTCCTGCGTCAGAGCTCGTCGCTTTTTCCGGATGTCGACTTCCGTGTTCCTCAGCTCCAAGTCAATCAGGGGATTCCCTGCGAGTCGACGCGGAACAAGCCAGGCCACGAATTCTTTGACCGCCTGAATGTGGTGATTCACCGTTCGAGGACTCAGATTGCCTCGTTTTTGAATGGAGACGATTGCCGACTCAACCCGATCTAAAGTGATTTCCGAAGGTGTCGCAATCCCTGCTTCTTCGAGTACAGCCCTGATGCGGGATGAGATCAGCTTCATATACTTCTCAGTTCGCCCTTTCGAGCGGATTGTTTCGATAAACTCTTCGAGGTGCCTGATCGCACAACGCTTTGCTTGAGTGGCAAGCTCTTCTGATGCCAGATCAATCAGACCATCACGTCGGAGCTTTGCCTCATGCTCAAGCTTATTGGCAAGTCGAAGGCTTTCCTGCTTGTCGGTGAAACCCTTCTTTTGTCGGCTCCGACCATGGGCGTCGATGTACTGGACTGTCCAGAACGCATTCTTCTTACCGTTTTTGTCCTTCCGCTTGAAGACACTAGCCATCGTGACGCCCTCCCTCACTCTTATGAACCACAGGGGATGGACAGCCATTGCGAATCCATTGTTCGATCTCTTCGAGATTCCATCGGGTCAACTTGCCAATTTTCACTGGCTGTATCACGTCACCGCGACTCTTGAGGCGGTGAAGCTGGCGGATACTGATCTGCAGCATATCTGCGACTTCTTGGTCCGTTATCAGGGCTACTCGATTGATTGGGGCATCGGGTTGGTTCTTTTGCACGACTTACTCCCTGCAAATTTCAGCAGTCTTCACCTCTCGTCCCTGATCTCCCTGTGGTGTGAAAACAATCCCCTAATGGAATTGACACACTAGGACCTCATGTTATCATTAGTCTCTGGAGACGTCAATACTCCTAGGGACTCCAGAGACCTTTCGGCAACAATTTATCCATGCAGTCGCGAAACGCGATAGGAATGAACATGCCATGAACAAGAAAGTGCCTAACGACAAGTCCGCCGACAAACCGCCCATGAAACAAATGAAGGTATTCTTAACGACACAGGAACATGCCGTTGTTACAGCGGCTGCCAACATGAAGGGCATGCAAGTCGGTGACTATATGAAACAGGCCGTGATCGATCACGCCAAGAAAGATGCAAAGGAAATGAACAAGATCATCGACTCACTTTAAATTCCGGAATTTAGAGTGAGGATCATGAGAATAAAAACGAGACAAGCAAGAAGAATGACCACATGAAAATCAATGAGAACCAAAGTGAAACCGTCTCCGCTAAAGGCCGTAACAAATGCTGTTTCCATTTTGGGACTGGCCAAAGAAGCGGCAGAGTTTGTTGGAGGTTTAATCACTTCCCCTTTCCTGTGGAAACATTCAGAACGCTGAGAACAAAACGGAAACAGGAAGAGCGAGAGGAGAAATAGCATGAATAAACAACACCACGATTTGAAAGGAGGATCACGAAGAAGCATTAACAACCAGGAAATTAGCTAAGCCATCTCCCTTAAATCCGGATTTTAGATTTTTGGAGATAAAGAAAGAGGTTGTAGGCAAACAAGTACCAGAGATCTTTAACCATTAACTGAAAAGGAGAAATCACTCCCCGTGATAATGAGGGGAAAAGTTAAGACGTCATTATCAGAAGTCTTACCGGCTTACTCATTACCTGTTTTGGCTCTACGGATACTCATCAGGAGTATTCACAGAAGACATCAGGACCTGTAGTGAGCTGCTGAGATAGAGGAGCAGGGGCAACATGTTCGCCCTGGGCTCCGCCGTCAGGGCCACTGAAAAATTTTGCCCCTGCCTTGAGCCGATCAGAAAGAGTTCAAGGTCGGGGCTTCTCTCACCGTCGATTACTCAGAATCAGCCTGATGCCAAACTCAAATACAGGAATGCAATTCGATCCAGTCGCATCTGCCCAAAAAGTGCAGGCAAGTGTCGAGCAAGCAATGATTGAAGAGAAGGAAAAATCAGAACAGATGAGGCGGGTGGGGATTCTCCGCCGACACTACAACCGCTTACAGAGCTGCTACCTGGGTAACCGCGTAAAGGCTTATAGCAAGCCTCTTCCGGCATATGAACGTGCAGTGAAAGATTGGGCATTGCAATCGAAGGAGAAGAAGCATGAGCACTGCGAAACATTGTTCCAGGCGGTCGCCAACCCAATGATGCTTGACGCGTCACTGAATGAACTTGGTCCCAGACTTCGATTGACACAGGATGAAAAAGAGATCTTGAATTCTGGTTCTTCGGCGATGTGGGCATGGCTAAGGGGCATTCAGTACGACCTACTCCATAAGTATTTTCGCCGGGGGAAATATCAGAAGTACAAGATCTCCAAACCGGGCAATCAGGGCTATCGCACGATCGAGGTGCCGAACACGGAAACTCGAATCGTTGCTAAAACGACGCTGAGAGTATTGAGCCCACTTCTTGATCCTGATTTCTACCCCCTGAGTATCGGTTTCCGCCCCAATCGCTCTGCCCTGCACGGTATCGCTGCAGCAGAGCAACTTCAGCGGCGAGACATGACGCACTGGGTCAAGTGTGACATCCGCGATGCCTTTGGTCAGATCCCGAAACCGACTCTGCTGGAGGTCCTGAATTCACGTCTCCACGGATCTTCGATCATGTGGCTAATTGAGGAGATATTGGATAGGAATCGAAAGCGAGGCATTCCTCAGGGGGTCTCAATAAGTCCGCTGGCGATGAATGTCTACCTTGATCATTTTCTTGATAAGTGGTGGGCCAAGCGTTTCCCGGACACGTGCATGGTGCGATACGCCGACGATATCTTGATCGCATGCCCAACTCGCCAGTCAGCGATTAACGCGTTCAATTCACTCCAGCAGCAAACCATGACGATCGGAATGCCGCTCAAGGAAAAGCAAACCGACGCGGTATTCGATCTCAATGGTGGCGACGTGGTTGAATGGCTCGGATTCCAGATTCGACTCCAAGGTGAAGTGCTGAAGTGCTCAATCGGAACTAAAAGCTGGGACAGCCTGGAGTACAAACTCCGAGAGGTCAGAACTCGGATGGAAAAAGTCGAGAGTTACAGTGACGCGGATCTCGTGTCGATTGGCTTTGGACGCGTTCTCGAAAAAGCTATTGCCATCGAAGAACAAAAAGTGCCTACGGTTGCCGAACAAATCAGAGAGTTGGCCGAGGAATGTAATCTCGACATGTCAGGCTTTACGGACGTCGAAGCTTTCAAGGCGTGGTCGATAGGACGTCAAAAATGGCAGGAAGCTCGAGAGCAGGTTCTCCAGTGGCTTCCTGCTGTATGAAAGTTCAATGGAACCGGCTCGGAATAACGACTGAACGCGTTGCTAAGCCGATTGCTTTTGGTCTGACTTACAGGCGGTGAATACAGATTACGCTGTTCCCTTTCTGCTTCCTGACTCGTCGACAACATTGTTTGGGTCATGCGGTTGGCCATTGATGAGGCGGCTGTTCCAGCTGTAGCCGGTCAGGTTCGTCAGGTTGCCGCCCACGTTGGACTCAACATGCCATCTCTCGATGAAGAGATGGCATACGATGCGTGGACGCGAAGCGTGCCGAGAAGGAGGTGTTGGAGTGTTTACAGGAGACAGCAGTGGCTCACTGATAACACGCGGTCTCGGACATCAACTTCAAGTCAGCGGAGCAAATCAGGTGAAAAGCAGTTGGAGGGAGCCCTCGAATTCCCCAGATCGAGTCAATAAGGTCTTCCATATTTGTATCGAAACTCGAAATCGTTATAAGACCAAAGTGCTTCGTGAAGGCCAGATTCGAGGCGGCACATAGACATATTCCACCAATTGGTGGATTATGTCTATATCAGAAGCTTTGCTACACGAAAAAGCCCACCGACCGCGTATGAACGCAGCCGACAGGCATGGGCCCAGGCGAGTGTCTTCCATCGGTCCAAAGGTCGATGGAAGACTTACGGTGTTGTCCGGGCCACAGGGACGCCACCGTCTCGCTTGCCCGTCAGCTCAACGGGCTCGACGCCGATCGGACCCTCTTGGTGACCGACGCCGATTGACGTGCTTTGGCTGGCTCCTCCTTTCGATACAGGGTGACTGGGGTTTCCACTCAGGTCTGTCCGGCCTGACGTGACAGGTGTTGGGTAGCACAGACCGTTTTTTTCTGACTTACAAATAGAATCGCAGGGTCGTAACACGACTTGGCGAGAATTTTCGTAAGTTTAATTCCGGATGAGGTTTGAACTGAATCACACCACTTGCCCGCAGAAGATTTCGTGAGGGGCGTGTCGGGTGTGCAGGGGTGGCCTGGGGATAAGAAAAACTCTTTGCAACAAGTCACATCGAGCTTTTGGTCTGACACTCAGCTGCCGCCTGCTAATTAAGTGAAATTTGAGAACTCCCCGTGATGCCTTGTCTCGAAAAAGGCTGTGATTCGCTCTTGGGGCTCACTCGATGGATATCGAAGCAGCGTAACACGAACGCTGTCGTGCGAAGGCAGCGGTGCAAAAACCGTGCATGTACATGATTTTCACGCCACAATCCTCCATCTGATGGGCTTTGATCACGAGAAACTGACCTACCGACACGCTGGGCGAGATTATCGGTTGACAGATGTTTCAGGACACGT